>OLNL01000213.1_pt1 | contig 67545 bp, 44 predicted proteins | sample 1672181 | NCBI WGS metagenome assembly OLNL01 (sample SAMEA3136656, study PRJEB25190) | human gut metagenome | biome: human gut; feature: human-associated habitat; material: faeces | place: Austria | collected 2013
TACCCGTCCCAAATTTAACTGCAACGCCTGCCGAAACGGACGGGCAGCTAAAATAGCCCCGTCCCAAATTGACTACTTTTAATGGAATGGGAAGGAAAGACGGATGTCCAAGCCGCGTCGTCGTAAGCAGAAAAAGCAGGTTAAGCCCGAGCTCAAGCTTAGGCAGTTTGCCGCTACCGAGCTTTCCGACCAGCTTGCCGCCCAACACTCCGCCGCCGACCTGCCGCGCTTTCTGGTCGACACGGTCGCCGGCGCCTATGCGCCTGCCGATGCCGAGCTCATGATCGAGGGCTTTGGCGCCGCAGCCACGCGACCGGTCACGCTGCGCGCCAACACGCTCAAGGCAACCGCCGAGGACATCGCCGCCGCGCTCGACGCAGCCGGCATCGCCCACCAAACCGTTGCCTGGTACCCGGACGCTTTCATCCTGCCCGAGGCCCAGGTATCCGATCTGTGGGATCTCGACATCTACCGCAACGGCATGATCTACCTGCAGAGCCTGTCGTCCATGATGCCTCCTTTGGTGCTGGGCGCTCAGGCCGGCGAGGACATCCTGGACATGTGCGCGGCCCCCGGCGGCAAGACGACGCAGATCGCCGCCCTCACCCAGGGACAGGCGCACCTCACCGCCTGCGAGATGAGCATTCCCCGCGCCGAAAAGCTCGAGGCCAACTTGGGCCGCCAGGGCGCCAAAAACGTGCCCGTCATGCGTATCGACGCACGCGAGCTTGACGAGTTCTTCCGCTTTGACCGCATCCTGCTCGACGCCCCCTGCACCGGCACGGGCACCGTCATCAGCGGCAACGAGAAAAGCCTGCGCGGCCTGACCGAGCAGCTGCTCTGCAAGTGCGCCCGCTCGCAGCGCGCGCTTCTGGACCGCGCCATGGGCGCCCTCAAGCCGGGCGGCACGCTCGTCTATTCGACTTGTTCGATCTTGCCGCAGGAAAACGAGGACGCCCTGCAAGAGGCCCTCGACAAACACATGGACTGCGAGCTCATCCCCCTCGACGGCACGCCGAGCGAAAGCGAAACGCGCCGTGCTCAGGAAGCTGGCGAAGAGCCACGCGTCGAGAGCAACGCCCTCACCGAGGCCATCGCCACCGGCCACGTCTCGACCGTCGCCAACGGCATGCCCGGCACGCTGACCATCCCACCCAGCCGCGACTTTGAGGGCTTCTACATCGCTCTGATCCGAAAACGCAGCTAGCGCACGGACCAACTCAACAAGCTATCTCCGTGCGCGCTTGTCCTGCTGGTCCTTATGCCGCGCAAGCGCTTCACGCTCCTTGCGCTCGGCTCTTTTGCCCTTAATGGCCGTAACCACAAAGTAGATGACCGCGGCGGCTACGATTGCGCCCACGCATAGGCCAATCGAGCTCAATAATGTCGAGATTTCCATACCGCGTCACCTCTCTTTTGTATACGGGACATCCAAGATAGCACCTCGATTCCCGCCACCACAGCTCCTTCACGTTCGCCGGCCCTTCGGTCTAACGGATAGCGCGGCGGGGAAAAATCAACTCGTCAAACGTTTTAGCAACGTAGCGCCGGTCGCACGCTGCCGACCGCACATTATAGAAACGGACCGCAATGGATTCTCTCAACGATTTGAACGAGCGTGTTGACGCTTTTGTCGCCACCAGCTCCTTCGACACGCCCGCCGCGACGAACGACCAAGCCCCCATCGATGTTCCCGCCCAGGTTCACGAGGACATCGTCGCCTCGGTCGATTTCTCAGAGGTTGAGCTTGCGGACGAATTTACCGAGCCCCAGGTGGCCGTAACCCCCAGCGGCCTTTTGCCCATGGAGCCGCTGCCCATCGACGGGCGCCTGCGCAAGGCGGCCCTCCGCATGCCCAATGAGATCGAGGAGGCCAGCGGCTTTACGCTCTTTGGACGCCGCATAAAATCGCTCATCTACACCACCGACGTGGCGGTCATCCGCAACTCCAATGCCGACGCCGTGTTTGCCGTCTACCCCTTCACGCCGCAGCCCGCCATTACGCAGGCGCTGCTGACTGTTGCCGAGTGCCCGGTCTTTGTGGGCGTTGGCGGCGGTACCACCACCGGTAAGCGCTCCGTGCAGATGGCGGCCGTCTCCGAGATGCAAGGCGCGGCGGGCTGCGTGGTCAACTCCCCCGCTACCGCCGAGATGGTCGAGCACATCACCAACATCGCCGACATCCCCGTCATCGCCACGGTCGTTCGCTGCGATGACGATGCCCACGCCAAGGTGCGCGCCGGGGCCAAGATCCTCAACATCGCCGCCGGCAAAAACACACCCCAGGTCCTACGCGAGCTGCGAGAGCACTATCCCAGCCTGCCGCTCATCGCACCGGGTGGCAAGACGCCCGAGAGCATCCGTGAAACCATCGCCGCCGGCGCCAACGCTATCATCTGGACGCCGCCTTCGGCCCAGCAGCTGCAAACCGACATGATGGAGCGCTACCGCAAGATGAAGGAAGACGCCACGCCTGTCATCTCGCGCGACGATGTGCCCATTATCGACCAGGTCGCCGCCGCCGAGGTCAGCCAGGTCGAGAACATGAATCCCGACGTGCCGATTCCCGACGAGGTCATCGAGCGTGTCGCCTCGATCCACGATCATATCGAGGAGCGTCGTGCCAACCGCGGACTCAAGCCCTCGCTACACGGTTTCTTCTTCCGCGGAAAGAAACGCTAGCCGCAACAGCAAGGCCCGCCCCGCAAACAACGGGACGGGCCTTTTTCTGTTATCAAATGTCAGGAGGACAGGCGTAGCCGTTAAAACCGTCAGCCAGCCCACAAACGTTAGTCCACGCGCTTGTCGCCCATAAAGAAGAGCGCCACCGTACCAGGTCCGGTATGCGAGCCAATCAGAGTACCGATGTCATTAATCTCAATCTTGCCTTTAAGCTGCGGAACCTGTTCCTCGATCAGCGCCGCAACTGCCTCGGCATCCCCGCGACACGCCGAGTGCGACATGATGCACTTACCCGAATAATCCGCACCGCCCTGCACGTGTGCCATCATGGTCTTAGCCATCTCGGAAATCGCACGCTTCTTGGTGCGAATCTTCTCACGCGGCGCCAGCTCACCTTCGCAATCGACCGTCATAAGCGGGCAAATCTTGAGCGCCGTGCCGATGATCGCGCTCGCGGCCGAAATGCGACCGCCGCGCAGGTAGCTCGACAGATCGGTCGAGAAGAACCAGTGGTGCAGGTTGAGTTTATGCTCCTCAATCCAAGCGGCCGTCTCGTCGAGCGAAGCGCCGCCATCGCGAACGTCGGCGGCACATTCCGCCAGCAGGCCAAGGCCCGAAGACGCCGCCAGCGAATCGATGACGCGCACCTTGCCGCCCTGGGGATAGCGATCCGCGAGCATCTGCGCCGCAACGCAGGCCGATCCATACGTGCCCGAAATACCCGACGACAACGTCAGGTGCAGCACGTCTTTACCCTCGGCAACAAACGGCTCCCAAAACTCCTCGTACTCACCCACGCTCACCTGAGACGTCTTGGGCATGGCGCCCGCGGCAATCTGAGCAAAAAACTTGTCCGGCGTAATCGACTGATACAGATCGTCCGTATAGACAACATCGTCGATCTCGTAATGAAAACACACGACAGGAATATTGCGCGACGCAAAGAACTCACGGGTTCGATCGGCGGCGGATTCACAGGTCAGGACAAAATCACTCATATGAGGCTCCTTACTCATTGCTGCGCAAATTATCGCACAGCATGCGTGAATACGGTACAAATGTCCGTTATTTACCAAATTGAACCAAAGGTAGTGAACATCTTTACCGTCATCATCTCTAGCGATCCCGGAGGTATGCGCCTGCAAAAATGACCCCATGTCTCCACTCAACCGCCATATCTACCTTGACTAAATCGATTTAGCAAACCGTTCGGCCAACAATTCAATCTCCTAACCCCAATCGAAACAAAAGCAGCGCATACTGATAAACGTTTGACGCTGTTTATCAGTTTTACCAACCACATCGGAAGGTGTTTCATGGTCGCATTCGATCGCAATCCGCAAGACTTCAAGTATCTGCGCCTGCTGTCGAGACAGTTCCCCACCGAGCAATCCGCATTCACCGAGATCATCAACCTCTCGGCCATCCTCAACCTACCCAAGGGCACCGAGCATTTTATGAGCGATGTGCATGGCGAGTACGAAGCCTTTATGCACATCCTCAACAACTGCTCGGGCGTCGTGCGCGAGCATGTCGACGAAATCTTTGGCGACACGCTCTCCTTTAACGAAAAGGGCGAGCTGTGCACGCTCATCTACTACCCGCGCGAGAAGATCGATCTGGTCCGCAGCCGGCACGAGGACTCGCCCACCTGGTACAAGACCATGCTCAACCAGCTCATTGTGGTTGCCCGCTCGCTTTCGAGCCGCTACACCCGCTCCAAGGTACGTAAGGCCATCCCGCGCGATTACGCCTACATCATCGACGAGCTGCTGCACACGCATCCGGACGAGAACAACTACCGCGTGCGTTATCACGAGCGCATTATCGAATCCATCTTGGAGACCGCCAGCGCCGACGACTTTATCGAATCGCTCGCCTCACTCATCAAGCGCCTCGCCGTGGACCACCTGCACTTGGTGGGCGACATCTTCGACCGCGGCGGCGGCGCGGCCAAGATTATGGACCGTCTGCTCACCTATCATTCGCTCGATATTCAGTGGGGCAACCACGATCTGTTGTGGATGGGCGCCGCTGCCGGCGAGCCTGCCTGCATCGCCACGGTGCTACGCAACAACCTGCGCTACGACAACTACGAGATTCTCGAGAACGACTACGGCATCTCGCTGCGCGAGCTTGTCGCCTTTGCCAACGCTACCTATACCGCCGGCGAGCCCATCAGCCCGCTCATCAAAGCCATCAACGTTCTGCTCTTTAAGCTCGAGGGCCAGATTATCCAGCGCCACCCCGAGTTCGACATGGCCGACCGTCTACTGCTCGACAAGGTCGATCACGATGCCGGCACGGTCACCCTCGCCGACGGCAGTGTGTGGCCGCTCACGACCAACGACTTCCCCACCGTCGATCCGGCAGACCCCTACACGCTCACGCCCGAGGAGCAGCACATCATCGACAAGCTCGTGTCCGAGTTTGTCACCGCCGATCATCTGCATCGCCACATCGATTTCCTCTATACCCACGGCTCCATGTATAAGGTCGCCAACGGCAATCTGCTGTTCCACGGCTGCGTACCGCTCAACGAAGACGGCACCTTTAGCAGCATGAACTGCCTGGGTACCTGGCACGCTGGCCGCGATTATTTTGATTTTTGCGACTATATCGCCCGTCGCGCCTGGCGCGTCGGCGACCGCGATGCCCTCGACTGGATGTGGTACCTGTGGATCGGCTTTAACTCACCCGCCAGCGGACGCGTGGTGCGCACCTTCGAGCGCGCCTACATTGCCGACAAGAGCACATGGGTCGAGCCGATGGACCCGTACTACACGCTCACCACGTCCTCGTCCGTTTGCGACGACATCATGCGGGAGTTTGGCGTCGCCCCCATGGCTTGCTCGCCGACGGGCCATATCATCAACGGCCATACGCCCGTCAAGACCACCAAGGGCGAGCAGCCCATCCGCGCCAACGGAAAGTTGCTGGTCATCGACGGCGGTTTCTGTCGCGCCTACCACCCCAAAACGGGCATCGCCGGTTACACGCTCATCTCGAGCTCGCGCGGATGCCGCCTCAAGTCGCACCAGGCCTTTACCAGCGTTGCCGAGGCGCTCACCCGCAACATCGATATCGAAAGCGAGACCAACCGCTTTGACGAGGCCGACCGGCGCCGCATGGTGAGCGACACCGATACCGGCGTCAAGATTCGCAGTCAGATCCAAGACCTGCGCCAGCTCCTCGATGCATATAGAAACGGTGCTATCGAGGAGCGCGCCTAGCCCCGCCTGCGGGGATTGGTTAAACTTGCTAGGTTTGTCATCCCCGCGGCGCCCCGGCGCCACCCTAAGGCAGGTACCATGCAAAAGCTCCTTGCGCAGATCATAAAGTTTGGCGTCGTCGGCGTCGTTGCCACCGTCATCGACTTTGGCATCATGAATCTGCTCCACTACGGCCTGGGCCTCAACATCTTGATCGCCAACACCAGCGGTTTTATCGTCTCGCTCATCTTTAACTATGTCGCGAGCATGAAGTACGTGTTTGCACACAAGGAGGGCATGAGCCGCCGCCGCGAGTTCATCATCTTTGTCGTGCTATCCGTTATTGGCCTGGCGCTCAACGACGGCATCGTGCTTGCCCTCAACGCCGGCCTGGGCCTCGAGGCCAATATCGCCAAGATTTGCGCTACCGCACTCGTCATGGTCTACAACTTTGTAACGCGAAAGATCTTCCTAGAGGGCGAGCAGACCAAATAGGTCGGCTTCCTCGTTGCACCACAGGGACCTGCGGATGACGCGCGTCAAGCGCAGCGTTGCCTGGGCCTTGCTCGTTTACGGGAAGATTTGCAGCGTTTGCGGATTACCTCTTGAATATTTGGCGAGTTCGTATAGTTCTTGCTAAAGACCTTACGTTTGCCATGCAAAAGCTCTAAAGTATCTCGTTGCTCGATTCATCAACGCATTGGATGTGATTACGTGCGCAACGCGCTGGCACAACCTCATACCAAGCAGTTCCTCAAGTTCGCTGTCGTGGGCCTTATCTCCTTTGGCGTCGACTGGGGCATGCTTATTGCGCTCGTCGAGCTGTTCCACCTCGACTTTTTGATGAGCACGACGGTCTCGTTTACCACGTCCGTCGTGGTTAACTACTGGCTCAGCATGAAGTACGTGTTCGACCATCGCGAGGGCATGAGCCGTAAGCGCGAGTTCACGATCTTTACCATCCTGTCGGTGATCGGTCTGGGCCTCAACGACCTGTACATGTTTGTGGGCGTCACGTTTTTGAGCATCGGCTACCAGGCCATGAAGGCCATCGCCACGTTCCTGGTCACCTGGTACAACTACTTTAGCCGTCGCTTTTTCCTCGAAGGCGCACGGTCGTAGACGGCCAAACATAATCTCGCTTTGCAGCCGGTTGGAATTCACGTTCCAACCGGTTTTTTGTTTGCAGAGTCTGCCGAGGAAGGAGGGCTACGGTGCATGAATGGGATGCAGTTTCCCCATGAACGCCGTTCCGGAAAGTGTATCCCAGATTGCAGCCTCAGAATGGGATGCAGCTTCCGCAACGCCGTCCTAGCGGAAACTGTGTCCCGGAATTCACCTTCAGAGTGGGATGCGATTTCCAGTTGAGCCTCGATTGGGAAACGACGTCCCATTCGCATAAAAACGGGCGGCTCGAATGTTGGTCCGAACCGCCCGTTTGGCGTGTTATGTCGAGGCATTTAGCCCGTTACGTAATACCAGACGACGCTGTCGCCGTTGGAGAGAACGTAGTTGCTGCACGCCGTGTTAGGCGTTACGCCGTTGACAGAGTACATCCAGCCGCTTGTACCACCGTGCTCCTTCTCGGCCAAACCACCGATAGCGGCGACATACGTGCCGTACGATGAGCCGTGCGCATTTACGGAAAGGCCCAGTGCGCACAGGGCATCGTAGGGGGTAGCGCCCTCGTTGAAGGTGAACGTACCGCCAGAAGACACCGGGTTACCCACGGCACTCGACGTCACAGAGACCGTCACAGTAATGTAGCCAGGCTGCTGCGAGCCGCCCTGATTGCCAGCAGAAGCGTTGCCGCTGTTGGATGCAGACCCACCGCCGGCCGCCGAGCCGCCGCCCGAAGAGGAGCCGTTTGAAGAACTCGATCCACCAGCGGATTCGGAGTCCTGTCCGGCAGACGCGTTGTTGGACTTCTTGCCGCCCTTGCCTTCGGACTTCTTCTCTTTCGAATCCTTGTCTGACTTCTCGTCCGAAGACTCGGAAGCGTCCTTGGAATCCGATTCATTCGAGTCCTTGGACTCGGAGTCCACAGCGTCAGAAGACGAGGAGCCCGCTGTCTCCGTCTTGCGAGAGGCGATAGAGCCAGAGTCGGCAACGCTCCTCCCCGCCACGGCCCGAGCGATCCAATCGATGGACCAGGCGCCGCTGGCAGAAGGGTGAACAAAGCCCAGCGAGACGACAATCAGCGCGATGCAGACGGCCGTCAGAGAGCCAAGTAGCGCCTTGCGCCGAGGGGCGGACGCCGCCGAAGCGGCGCCCTTTTGCTTAGCATCGTCGAGCTGAATAAACGACGAGTCGGGTTGCTTGGAGTCGGCATCCTGAGGTTTATTGGACACAGCTCTCACCTACCGGCGCTTGGTAAACACGAACACGCCAATGACCGCAAGCCCGATCACGCCGGCCGCTACGCCGACAATGGCGAGCGGGTTGAAGCCAGACTGCTGCACAGGAGCCTCAGCGGACTTCCTGGTGGTAGTCGCGGCAGCCGAGCCCGTATCGGACTTGGAGCTGGACTTGCTGGACTTCTCGTCAGACTTCTTGCCGTCCTTCTTGTCGGACTTGTCGGAATCCTTCTTGGAATCCTTGCCGTCCTTGGTCTCGGTCGTGGTCGACGACACCGGCTTCTGCCCAGGCGAAACAGCGCCGCCGCTCTGCTGGCCGTTTGTGCCGTTACCGGAACCAGAACCAGCACCGGCATTACCCGAGCCGCCATTGCCGCCGTTGGAGCCAGAGCCGCCGTTACCGCCAGGGGTAACGGCATTCTTGGTCCACTTGGCGTAGAGCGTCATATCGGCCGTCACCGCGGCACTAAAGTCATACGCCTTTGTGCAAGCCTCATCGGTATACCAGCCAGCGAAGGTATACCCTTCGCGCGTCGGATCGGCAGGCTTAGTGACAGAGCCGTTGGCAACCGTGGTCTGGAAATCGACCTTGGATCCCTCGCCAGTGTTAAACGAGATCTTCATGCCAGCGTTCAGCTTAAACAACGCACCAGAGTCGTTGATGTAGTACAGGTTGCCCTTGGCATCACACGCGATCGGCGAGTCACAGTAGTTGTTGTGGCCCGTTGCGCTAAACACGCCAGAAGCCTCAGCGTCACCCGACTTGTAACGATATACGCCACCGCCCGAGGTGTAGTTAACGTAATCAGAGCTCTCGCCGTAGTTAACCGTAAAGTACACATAATACGTGCCATCTGCCTGAGCGCTCACCAGCGGAGCGCCCTTGATGCCACCTGTAGGAAGCGCAGAGCCATCGGCAGACGAAACCAGCGTCGTGGCAAAGTCCTTGGCCGGCTCAACAATCGCTAGCGCAGAGCCGCCAGCAACCTCGCCGCCAACAATCAGCTTGCCATCATACGTCGTAGGCACGCACGCGCAGCCGGTAAGGCCGAGGTCAACTACGCGCTCCTCGGTAATACGGGAAGCAGCATCCGCATCGCGTGAGTCGCCATCAGAAATCGCCAACACGTGAAGCTTGCCGTCGCGCGAAATCAGATAGGCATGGCTGCCATCATCCGAAAGCACGCAGGTGGAGTTGACAATCGCCCCAACCGAAACACTTCCGAGCACATCGCCCGTTGACTTGCTGAGCATCTCGACCGTACCAGAGCTGGTGGGAACCAAGACAAAGTCATCACCCACCGTCGCGCCCGTCCAGTAATAGCCCTCGTCGGCATTAACATGCTGCCAAGAAACGGCGCCAGTCAGGATGTTAATACGCGTCAGATGACCGTTATTGTACGTACCCTTTCCATAGTCGACATCAACGGTGCCGACATAGAGGTAATTGCCATCAACCGTCAGCTGAGAATTCGACTGGGCAATCCCGTTCACGGAGTCAGTGACCCAAACCGTTGTGAGCGCGTCAGCCGTCAGGGCCTGGACCGCACCGCCATCAAGCGGAACGATAACCAAACCGTTCGCGTAAATCGGGCGCGAGGTGTAACCGACCGCAGTCTTAAGATTCGACTCGGCAAGGACCTTGCCCGACTCAGCGTCAATCTTTAGCAAACGCTTGTTGACGGCAAGATACACGTTGCCGTTCACGACAATAGGTTCACTCGCGTTGGGATACGCCGAACCAGAATACGCCTTCCAGTCGAACGTCCAAGAGCTCGCTAGCGCACCCGTAGGCGTCGAAACGTTTTCGACCGCCGCATTGGACTTGCCGTCCCAATCGGACTTCCAATCGGTCGGACGCGGTGCGCTCGGATCGACTACGACCTCGTCGGGATTAGGCACCGTATCGCCGGGAGCATAGGCCCAGACAATCTCGTCACCCGACTTGAGCACGTAGTCACTATCGAGCTGAGGTCCGGGAACACCGTTAACAAAGAACGACCAAGCGCCGGCCAACTTAGTGCCGTCAAGCGGAGAGACAAGGCTGTGAACGCCCCAGAAGCCCAGCTGATCGTACATCTCGGACTTGATGCCCAAAGCATCAAAGTAGGCGGCAGTGGCGTCCTTGATGGTCGTGCCCTCAACAAACACCTGCGTCGAAGGATCGGTCCAGCGCTGTGCCTTATCGTCCTTCTTGCCGATAATCTCCATCGAGACAGAAACCTGACCGGGCATGGTGCCATCGGAACCATAGACCCAGGTAATCTCATCGCCGGCCTTGAGCGTGTAGTTGCCTGCGCCGACATTGGCCATCTTGCCGTTAACGAAGAACTGCCAGGACTTCCAGGTGCTTTCGTTTACCTGTACGGTCGATAGCTTCACGCTCTTATTGAACGGGGAAGTCAGCGAATTGAGGAACCAACCATACGAACCGGTTTGGACGTCGGCGCCAATACCGGCCTGCTTAAAGACCTGCTCGGAAAGATCGGCGGCAGTTGCGCCCTCTTCCACCAGTGCAGTCGTAGGCTGCGCCCACGTCTGCTGAGCACCCGAAGCGTCCTGACCGACAACGGTGCAGCTTACCGAAAGCTGATCGGTGGGTGCAGTGTCACCGAACTTCGAGTAGCACCAGACGACAGAGTCGCCCGCCTCGAGGGAGTAGCTGCCAGCGCCAACCGACGCCGCAACACCATTGATAAACAGCTGCCAATAGGCGCCCGTAGCATGGTCGTATGCAAGGGTGCGATCGGCATCGAAAGGCGACGTAATGGAATTGAGCACCCAACCCCAAGAGCCGTTGGGGTCATAGTCGGCCTTGAGGCCGGCCTGCTTAAAGAGCTCCTCGGAAAGATCGGCGGCAGTCGAGCCGTTCTTGAGCGTGTACTGCGAAGCGGCAGCCCACGTCTGCTGCTTGCCCTTAGCGTCGACGCCAATAACCGAGCACGTCGCTGTGACCTCGGGGCTGTTTTGACCACTCGTGCCCACGACCGTCAATGTTGCCGATACGTCCTGGTTGGCAAGCTTGGCATACGCGGCATTGTCGGGATAGCGCTCAGCATAGCGAGCGTACTTCTCGCTCGTCAGGCGCGAGGAAACGACAACCTTCGTGTTGTACTGCGGCTGCGTGACCTTGAGATTCTCTGCGGAGACAATAGAGCTGTTGCTCGACTTAAACAGACGCCAATCCTGCCCGGACATCGCGTCATAGCCAGGCAGATCCACCGGAACAATGCCAAGGGACGTCGAATCGGTCGTCGCTTTGTTATAGCTCCAGGCAAGGTTGCCGTCAGCATCCAGATACGCTTTCTGGAACGCGTGCATGTCCGCCGAAACGGCATTGGCGTCCTGGCCATTCAGAATGGCGGCAGCATAGCCGGCCTTCGCCTTTTCCATAAGAGAAAGCTCAGCATCGAGCTCGCCCTGGTCCTGCGATGCAATCGCAAAGTCGAGGGTTTTGCTTGCCGTGACTTCGGCGTTGGACTTATCGGTCACCGTAAGGGTGACTTTGGTCTTCGCTGCCTCGGCGCCAGGCAGCGGCTGGTAGACCGTGCCTTTGTAACCGTTAAACGTGATGTCATCGGTGCTGGCGGAGTACTCGACCTTGTAATACTTGCCGTCGATCTTGAGCGTGCTCGTGCGCGGCATCTGCAGGTCGGCGGTCAGGCCGTCCTTGTCGGCAACCTTTTCGGTGCCGGAGTATTTAATGTTGTCGTAGGTAAAGGCCGCATCGACCTTCTCCTGCAGCGCCTTCTTGTCGGCAGCGACCTTCTCGGGATCGCCTTTGACGGTCACGACGTGCGTAGCCTCGCCGGTCACCTTGACACCGTCGGAGACATTCGACGGAACGGTAACCTTGGCGGTCAGCGTAACTTCACGGTCGCTCGATGCGCGCGCGACTTTGCCCGTGTAGTTGCCCCAGCCATAGCCCGACACAAACAGAGCATCGGCATCGGAGCTTGTCCACTCGACGGAGAACTTCTTGTTGGAGCCTGCCTTGTACGGCAGCGTGAGGTTCTGGGTAACGCTCTCGGCAGTATCACCCGAGGCATAACCGATAACGAGCTGCTCAGCGGCCTCGTCAAGCAGTTCCTGAAGCTTATCCTCGTCCCAAGCGACTTTGACGGCCTTATCGGGCTGATAGTACTCAGTCTCCTCACCCGCGCGCGAAAGCTCAAAGGCCACATCGGCACTGCGAAGCTGGTCGAGGTTGTATCCCGTGTACTCGTCGGGATTCATGTAGAAGAAGGTAACGGCGCCGTTGGTGTCGTCCTGGGCGTCGGAGATACCGACGGTGGCGCGCGCGTCCTCGGAGCGGAACAGTACGCCGCCCTCGGAAACCTTGACGTCGATGTCATCGAAACCGAGCTTCTCGAGCTGGGCCTTCAGCAGGTCGTTGACGTTGGAACCCTTGGAGCTGTAGTCCGCGATGAGCTGAACATTCTTGTCGTTGAGCTTCTGGACGGCCGCTTTGAGCGAGCCCGCCTTGATGACCTTGTTGGAAGAGACGACCTCCACCCTGGAGGAACCGCTCGCGGCAACGACCTTGAGATATTTGTTGCCGGCCGTATCGGGGACCTGAATCTTGGCACCCGTCACGTCGAGCTTGGTCCATGCGTCCTCGGCGGCGTCGGCGGACCCGGCAACATACCAGGAAATGCTGGCGCTATCGACAGACAGCTTGATGCCATTGGTGACGGAGCCGTCGACGCGCTTGGCGTACACGTCCGCGGAGACGCTATCGCCCGCGACAAGGTTGGTCAACTCGCTCTGGAGCTGAGGTGCGGTCACGACGCGCAGCAGGTTGTACTCCCCCGCCGGCAGCACCGTGCCCTCAGAGGTCCACGTAACGGTGTTATCGAGCGCCGAGGCCTCGAGCTTGAGCGACTTGCCCACAAGCGTATCGGTGATGGTCAGAGCGCCGGTGGAGGCGTCAAGGTTGTCGGTGACCTTGACCCAACTGGCGTCATCGGCGCCCTTGGTGTACCAGGTGACGGTGAGCTTGGCGTCCTCGGGCAGGGCCGAATCGGACCAGCTCGAAGAGCCGGGGATGCGAACTTTGGGCGTGAGCGTCGTGCCCACATTGAGCGTGGCGCTCGTGGCCTCAGCGGGCTCAACGGACTTGAGCGTGTACTGGCCGGCAAGCGTCACGGGACCCACGGGATCCACAGAGCTCGTGCTGCCGTAGCTCTTCTTTTGCGTGCTCTTGACCGAGTTCTTGCTCGTGGCGATCACACGAATGTACTTGCCCACCATATCGTTGGTCGGCGCATACGTCGCGGAGTCGGTCGCATCGGGAATGTTGACGAAGTGACTGTCGTAGGAGCTCTTGTCGTTGGAGCACTGCCACTGATAGTGGACCGTGTCCGTCGCGGAGACGTCGGTGTAGGAGTTGCCCTTGGTCGCCTTCGCGGTCAGAACGTTGCCTGCGGCAATCTGACCAGATGGCAACGCACCCTCAACCGTCACACCGTAAAGCTCAACAGAGCCGGCCTCGACAACGAGAACAGCACTCGACTCCTCGTCACCAAAACCGCCGTTAGCACATGCCCTGACATACTTACCAGCGTAGGACGCATCGGGTGTAAAGGTATTGGTGGTCGCGCCATCGATCTTCGTCGTGCACGTCGTCGCCGTGTCGCCGCAGTACCACGACCACGCAACGTGCTCGTTGGCAGTCACATCACCCGAAGCCGCATTAGCGGTCGCCGTGATGGCCTCGCCTGCGTTGGCCTCGCCCGTCTTGTCGAGCTTAACGCTCGTGATGTTGACGGAGCCGGCAGCACCGATAAGGCTCGAGCCCTTGGTGGTGTAGTCGCTGTTGCCAATCTTTGCGGTAATGTAGCAACGAACCGACTTGCCCTCGTAAGGCGCGAGCTTCAGAGTGCTGGACGTCGCGCCCTCGATATCGGTGTAGTCGCCGCCCTTTTTATCCGCAACCTGCCACTGATAGTTCAGCTTGGACGCATCGATGTACTCAGAGGCGCCCTTCTCTTTAGCGAGCGCTTGGACAGTGTCATCAACGGTATAGATGAAGATGCCGGAGGTGGAGCCTTCGGGGGCCAGGATGGCGGAGTAGATGTCCACAGCGCCGGCTTGTTTGAAGGGACCCACGCCATAGCCGGCCGACCAGTTGCCGAACGAGACATCGTTCGCGCCCGCGTTCGCAGACACTGAGACATAGCAGCCCTCAAGGTCGTCGGTCACCGTGAGCGTAGGGCCGGACTCCCCCTCGATGGTCTCCCACTTTGTGGAGCTGCTGGGTGCCGAGGCGCCCTTGTACTTCTTCCAGGTGTAGGTGACCTTAGAGTTATCGACGTAGGTGGGGCTGTAACTCGAGCCGGTGTACGCCTTAGCCGTGAGAGTCGCCCCAATCTCCGTGGATGATGCAGTCAGCTCGACACCTGCGAGCTTGACCGCGCCGGCCTTGAGCACAGCATCGGAGGTCGTCGCATCGACGTCATTGACGCCCGCGTTGGCGACGACCTTCAGATACTTACCGGCTAGATTCTCGGGCACAGTAAAGGCGGCAGACGTCGCATCGTCAATCTTGGTCCAGTCGGAGTTCTTGTTTGTCGACTCGTACCAGGTAAAAGTAACGTTGGTGTCGCTCGTGACGGGCGTGTTATGCGAAACGTACGCCGTAGCCGTAACCTCATCGCCGACAGCAGGCGAAGAATTGCTCAGCTTAACGGAATCGAGCTGAGCCTGGCCAACACCGAGCACGGGGCCAGGGATGTCCTTGGCGTTGATGCCCGAGCCGTACGAAACCGAGGGGCCGTAGTAGTCCTTGCCATCTGCCGTTACCTTGCAGATAAAGTACTTGCCAACCATGGCGTCGGTAACGGTGAGTGACTGTTCGTTGCCTACGATCTCGGTGTAATTGGCGACGTTGCTGCTCGCCTTAACCGTGCCGGCAAGCCAGGTGTAGGTCCAGGCGCCGGGGTTGCTGACGGACCGAGTTTCGGTGGTGGGGTCACCCCAATCGTCCTCGGTCTCCACCTCGTCGTACATGTTGGCCCAAAGCGTCTCGCCAGCCTTGAGCGTACCCGACTTCGTGGAATACAAGTTGTCCTTATCCTTGGAATCCTGGATGAAGACCTTTGCCTCACTCGAAAGCAGCGTGGCGGAAGTGACAACGGCTTTCGTCTCGCCCTGCTCCGAAGCGACAGCAGGCATCGTGGCGGAATTGTCGGACTCAGCCGCATCACCTGCGGCGTCATCGCCCTTCGCGACGCCCGAAGCCGCACCCTGACCGGCGGCAGCGTCACTGGTACCCGCGCCGTCCCCCACGGCAGCACCGTTCGCACCGGCGTCGGCAGCGGCGCCCTCGTCGGCCGCCGCGCCCTCGCCGCCCGTCGCAGTCTGCGACAGGGTCTCGGCAATGCCCTCGGCGCCCTCGGCCCAAAGTTGCGCCGGCGTGGTGCCAAAAGCCATGGCAAAAGCCAGGAACGCCACCAGACCGCGTTTGGCTACGCCACGGGCAATCGCTCCATGACGACGCCACGAGGCGCGCTGGCACTCGTCCTCAAACATATCCATTTGTCTCCTATTGTCTAAACTTGGAACATTGCCCAGCGGCTGCCCCACGTCATCGCGCACATTGCGCTCGAGTACCCCCATCGGGGTCCCCCTTCCCTCCAGAGCCCAACGCGCACCGGCGGCATGCGCCGCGGCCGCGTTCAAGATGGGAGGCGATCCGACTTAACCTTACCGGCCCGGGCACGCCGTCCGATCTGCGACGCGACCATCCCGGGCCAAGAGGAATTACGGTTACTGGTACAGCCGGGGACTTGCACCCCGATTCTCCCAAACACGCAGGAAAACCGCGCATTCGTGCGTCTCCGCACCACCATCTAGGCCATCGATTATTACTGTCGATATGGTAGCACGCAAAAGGGCCCCGCACACAGGCAAAGCCCAAGGTAAAAGCTATGGTTTGCAATAGGAAGGGCTGTCGTCGGACCTTGCAAGAGCAGCCCGTTTCAAAACTATGCCGGTTTACGGGGCTAATTCAGCACTTCGCAACCATATCTGCCATTTTCGAAAACCAACGACTCATCTACCTGCGGTTTTAAAAGCGCGAATTTCGGTATGCTCGAGGTTCGGCGCTCCAGCCCCGTAAACCGGCATAGTTTTGTTCGGACCAGCCCACGCCGGCGCGACGCAAGGCAAAATGATCCGTTTTCCTCCGTCCCCCAGGGGCCATTAACGCTTGCCGCCGTGACTGTTGCGCCAGATCTCGCGGCCCAGCATCAGCGCCAGCACCAGCGCACTCACGTAGCCCATAAAGCCAATGACCGGAATACCGAACACAACCGGCTCGATGCGCGCGTAGTACACCACCGACGAGCCGATAAACAGGCCGGCGATCACAATTGCCATCGACATGCGGTCGATAATTCCACCCAGCTGTCGCAGCGCCTTATCGCTGCTCATGATCTGCGTGTTCACCTTAAGCTGGCCGCGCGTGAGCATGCGCGACGCCAAGCCCAGATACTCGGCCGCCTCGAGCGAGCCTTTTGCCGCGCGATAGCTGCTCGCGGCAAGATCGCGCCCCATTTCGCGGACGCGCGCATAGGTGCTCTTCTCGTTTTTGATGTGCGTCTGGATGATCTGGATCATGTTGACGTTGGGCATGTACTCGGTCAGCAGACCCTCGAGTGTCACCATGCCACGGGCGAACATCGTCACCACGCTCGGCAGCTCAACGTCATTTTTTCGCGCCAGATTTAACAGCGAGGTCAAAAACTCGCCAATATCCAGGTCCTTAAGATCGAGCCCTGCAAAGTCGGCGACGATAAAGTCCAAGTCGGACAAAAAGGCCGAATGGTCGAGCTCGGCAGAATCGCCGCGCGTCACGGCAAAGCGCATAAGCGAATCCTTGAGCTTGGGAACGTCACCTTCGGCCACGGCGAAAATCATGTCCTTGACGATACCGCGGTCGTGACTCGACATGCGCCCGACCATGCCCAGGTCGATAAAGTAGACGATGCCGTCCTTGAGGATGATGTTTCCCGCATGCGGGTCGGCATGGAAAAAGCCGTCGTCGAGCACCTGCGTCGAATAGTCCTCGACGATCGCGGCGCCAATCTTTTCCAAGTCATAACCCTCGGCCACCAGGCGCTCGGGATCGGCAATGGAGATGCCGTCGATGTAGTCCATGACCACGACGTGTTCGGTGCAAAGGTCCAAGTAGGATTTGGGGCACGAGACGCCATGCACGCTTTTGTGGAAGTCATAGAAATCGTTGAGGTTTTTGGCCTCGGCCAAAAAGTTGGTCTCCTCGCGAAACGAGGTCCACAGCTCTTCGACCACGCCATGCAGGTCCACAAACTGGTCGGTGTTGACGAACTTGGAAACGATGCGTACCACCGAGCGGATGATGTCGATATCCTGAGCCATCACCTGCTGCGCACCGGGGCGCTGCACCTTAACGGCCACGTCCTCGCCGGTCACCAGACGGGCGCGGTGCACCTGCGCGAGCGACGCGCTACCGAGCGGGTTGGGGTCAATCGCGTCGAATATCTGCCCCAGGCGCTGGCCGTATTCCTCTTCCAAACAGCGGAGCACTACCTCATACGGCACCGGCTCTACGTCGGAGCGCAGACGGCGCAGCTCGTCGCAAAACCGCTGCGGCAAAATCTCGGAGCGGTTGGCCAGAATCTGCCCCATCTTAACGAACATGGGACCGAGCTCTTCGAGCAGACGACGCAGGCGCACCGGCGTAAGGTTGTCCCACACGCGGTACTTTTTGATCAGGCGAACGATCTGCCCAATGCGTTCACGACGACCTGCCGGCGTGAGCTGGTATTCCTCGTCCGGCGCCATCGCGTCGGGCTCCTCAGGGACCATATCGACAGCGCGCGGCTTCTTGCGAGCGCCTGAGACGGCGGCCTCGACCTCGTCGACAACCGCCGCCTCGTCACCCAAGGGATCTTGATTGTTGTAATCGGTGGTGGAATCTGCCATCTGCGCTGCTACTCGGCCTCTTCGGCGTCCTCTGCATCGTCGGGCTCAACGGACTCGACGGGCACCGAGGTCACGTTGTCCTCGACCGAATCGACGATGTCGCGCACATGGGCCAAAAAGGCCGTGCGCTCGGGGGCGGTCATGACGCGCACGCGGGCGAGGATGAGCTCGTCGAGCACGCGCTGGGCCGCAGTCTCGCCCTGCATGCCCAGGCGCTCGGTAAGGTCGGAGATGGTACCGCCGGCCTGCTCGAACATGTCGGACACGCTGCGGGCGATATCGGGGGTGCCGGCGTCCTTGCGCACCTGCTCGCCCTTGGCATTGAGGTCGTCGAGGACCTTCTTGCCGCCCTCGACGGCAACGGCGGCGGCGCCGAAGCCCACGTTGATGGCACCGTTAACAAGCTGATCGAATTTCATAACCATGGTTGGCTCCAATCGTGAACAACTTCATTGGCCTACTTGTACCCAAGATTGGGCAAACGACACAAAATCGTTTGTCACCGGGATAGAAATCGAGCGAGGCAAAGCCTTTGACGGCGTTTGCCCCGCTCGCTCGTTGCAAGGTTATCTTTACCTAATGTTATCGTTCATCGCGAAGGAATTCTTCATGGCACAGCTCGTGGTGTAGAGCACCTTGCCCAACAGGGCATCGGTCTCCACGCGCACAAGCTCGGCAAAGGCCTCGTTGGCGCGGGCGAGCTCGGCGGGCACCTCGGCCTCGGGCAGTACGGCTACAACGGCGTCAACGTCGTGGATCTGCTTGTGGCCCATGCCGCCGACCTTCTCCTGATAATCCTCGACCGCGCGACCGCACTCATGGAAGCGAACATCGGCCAAGGCGCCAATCAGGCGATTTGCCCAATAGAAATTCTCGGACGTCACGCGAGCCTGCGTGTCGGCATAGTACTCGGGCATGGTCTCGACATTGGCGTACAGTGGCACAAGCGCGTTAAACGAGTTAGAGCCAAACGCCATCCACTGCACGGCGCGATACGCCGGCTGCGCATAGGGGCGCAGCTGCAGCACGGCGAGCTGGCTGTTGCGGTTGATGCCGATGGGACGATAGGCGCCGCGCGTGGCGGGCGTACCCTTGCTGCCGTAGCAGTCGTACTCCGTGCCCTGGTAGTGGCTCGAAAGCACGTACTTGATGTCCTCGAGGGTCACCTTGCGCTCGGGCACGCGACTCCAGGGAATGTCGTCGCTCTCGGGCGTGTAGTCGGCGTCGGGACCGTCCCACACATCGCTGGGGTTGAGGCAGCGCTGCATGTACCAGGCGCGCGGTGTGTTGTAGACGTGGTCGCTGTCGCTGTGCGAACCAAAGGCCTCGCGCGGGTTAAAGACCGCGGCGGGACCGTCGCCCTTAACGCCCAGCGTCAGGTCCAGATGCCACTCGGCCATCCAAGTGCGTAGGTCGGCCGAGCACATGTGATCGACCTGCGCGCCCTCGGCGTCGTCCAAGTCAAAGCTGTCGATACCCAGCTGGTTGGGCATGGTCACGTAGGCGTCGTCGGGTACGCGCTTGGCGATCCAGTGGTGGCCGCCGATGGTCTCGAGCCACCAGATCTCGTCAACGTCACTAAAGGCGATGCCGTTGTTCTCGTAAGTGCCGTAGCGCTCGAGCAGGTCGCCCAGAATGCGCACACCGTCGCGGGCGGACTTGGCATACGGCAACACCAGGGTCACCATGTCCTCCTCGCCCAAACCGCCGGGCTGCGCCGGAACATAGCCGTCCTCGCCCTCGTTGCCCTTGGCGGGCACGTAGTCCACGAGCGGATCGGCGCCGCGGACGCGCTCGTTGGTGGTGAGCGTCTCGGTTGCGGACATGCCAACATTGAGCTCGTTGAAGCCGGCCTCGGCCCAAATGCCATGACCCGGGACAACGTCGGGGACGCTTGTGTAACGCATGGGATTGTCGGGCAGCTCAACGGTCAGGTGGCTCAGGACACTCGTGTAGACACGCGGCTGCTCGTCGGGATGCACTACGCGCATGCGCTTGGGCTCAAATACCCCATTGGACGAGTCCTCGTTGCGGGCAACCAGCGTCGACCCGTCGTAGCTCGCGTTCTTACCGACTAAAATCGTTGTGCACGGCATGCGCATCCTCCTTGAGCGAAGAAATCAAACGACAACAGTGTATCGCTTCGGTGCAAAAAGGGCGAAACCACAGCCTCGGCAGCCCCCGTGGTCAAAAGCCTATTTCGATGCGCGCTCGGCCGCTTCGATCACGTGTTTGGCGAGAATCGCGGTGGTCACAGCCCCCACGCCGCCCGGCACAGGCGTGATGGCGCTAACGACCGGCTCCGCAGCATCAAAATCGACGTCGCCGACCAGCTTGCCGGCGGCCTCGTCCCAATTAATGCCCACATCGATGATCGTCTGGCCCTCGCGAACCGCATCCGCGCCAATCGTGCGCGCGCGTCCAACGGCCACAACCACTACATCAGCCGCACGACACTCGGCAACAAGGTCGCGCGTATGCGTATGGCACGTCGTCACCGTGGCACTGCGAGCCGTAAGCATGGCGGCAACGGGACGGCCAATCACCAGCGACCGACCGACGACCGCGACCTTGGCCCCATCCAGCTCAACACCGTAATGGTCCAGCAACGCCAACACGGCCTCGGCCGTGCAAGGAGCAAAGCCCTCGCCTCGCCCCGAAAGCGTGGTAAGCAGCGAGGCCGGCGTCATGGAGTCGACATCCTTGGCGGGATCGAGTGCCGCGGCAACCGCATCCTCGTCAAGCCCAGCGGGCAGCGGGCGAAACACTAGGCAGCCATGAACAGCGGGGTCGGCATTGATGTCCTTAATAGCCGCCAGCAGCTCATCCTGCGAAGCATCGGCAGGAAGCAAAACGCGGCGAGCCTCAATGCCAGCCTTTTCGCAGCGCTTGAGGGCGCCGCGCTCGTACGATAGATCGTCCTCGCGCTCGCCCACACGAACGATGACCAGCGTCGGCACAACGCCGCGTTCGCGCAAAGCAACGCAGCGAGCGGCAAGCTCCTCGGTCAAAGTACGGGCAACGGGAGCCCCTTTGAGCAGCTCGGCCATGGCTATCCCCTCTTCCTGGCTGCGTCGGCGGCACGGCGCGCCAGCGCATCGGCACGCGGCAGCCACGTATCCAGCAGCTCATCGCACGCCGCCTCGAGCTCCTCGGCGCGCGCCCGGTCTTTCATAGACGTAGTGTTGGCAAAGAGCGTCAGACTCGCGCCCTGCATGGCGGCGCGGCAGAACACGGCGCCACAAGCCACGTCGGACAGCAGCTGGCGCGACCCCTTGTCCGCCATGTCCTCGAGCAGCGCCAGCGCGCGCCCGCAGGCATCCATAATGCGATACGGTGGCATAGCCGCCACGTGCAGCGCATCCTGAATCGCAGCCGGTCGAGCCGGATCATCGCGCGAAATACCGTACGCCGCAGACACCTGGCCGTACGCGCGAACATCCTCGGCGACCAGGTCCACAAGTTCCTGTGCCAACTCGTCTGCCCGAGCAAACGCACTCGTCAGGTCGTCCGCTCGATCGGCAAGCGCAGGATTGGTCGCCCCGTAGCGCGCGACCATCCCGCAAAGCGAGGCGCCCAGCGCGCCCACAAAGGCGCTCGCGCTGCCACCGCCGGGAACCGGCTCGCGCGCGGCAAGTGCCTCGGCAAATCCGCGACAGGTTTTATCCATCATCTCTTGGCTCATGTGCACGCACCTTCATGTCATATAGATCGGTCGGGCGGCAACCGCCGGCCAACTGTATCGATCAAGTAATGGTGCTAAGTCTAGCCCATAAGCACATGAGCGTCAGCGCATCTGGCCATCGCGGATTTCTATGACACACGATAGGCGTCGGCACCGCAAGCATGGGACATATGACCCGCCTTTCGAGACTTCCGGACGTCAAAAACTGAGGCATATCTATAAACAAGGAATCTGTTGGGGCAACGCCCGCGTACACGCGCCCCATTAAAACAACGGGCACCTCACCCTGGGAAGGGCCGACGGCATCGGCCCCCCTCTCCCGGACATATTGCCACTTAACGGCGCAAATCCGGCCATCAGAATGGGACACATGGCCCACCCTAGCGAGCCGTCCACGCGTACAGTAAAGGCAGGTAATCCATGGGCGGTTACAGATGAGGAGACACGACCATGAAAAAGAAGGCCTTTGCGATTCTCACCCTCTGCATCAGTCTCTTTGCTGCGGTTGCCCTGGTGGGTTGCGGCGGAAGCGGTGGCGCTACCGGCAGTGGCGGTGGCGGCGGAGCAGAAAAACCAGCCGTGGATATGAGGACCGACTTCATCTGGTTTAAGGTCGAGGTCCCCGAGGGCGTCGAGATCACCGACGTCGCTGGCGACACCGCCGATAGGGCCCAGTTTAAGTTCACCGAGAGCGAGCACGCCAGCGATCGCTTCATCCCTGTCTTCGACTCTGACAAGAACGCCGACGAGCTGTTCGACTACGAGGCAAAGTGGAAGGCCAACTCCGGATGGACCGAGAGCGACCCCGTTAAGTACAACGGCAAGACCTGGCGCAGCGCCTACTTTACGCACTCGGGCGGTGTGACGACCGAGTACTTCACCGACGTTGACGGTGGCAGCGTCTACGTGCGCATCGACAACGTCGAAGAGCACAAGGACGCTGTCGAGACCATGATGAAGTCCCTGGAGTTTGCCGATGACATCGCCAAGGCCAAGACCGAGGCCATGGACGTCAAGCTCGACGATATCGAGATCAAACGCTAAAGCTCCAACGGCATGCAGCGGCGCCGTTTTAGCTCAGCCGGGATGCAAGGTGCGACTCCTTGCATCCCGGTTTTTTGTGCGCGCAGGCGCCCGGTCACATCACCATATTGAGCACGTTGACGAATTCCTGCGCCTGGGAGCGGCTGCTCAGGCTAAAGACACAGGCAGTCAACAGCCGGTTACGTAGAAAAACGTCGCGGTCCTTGATCCTGTTGACCCTTTTCGCGGTCGCGCGCAGAACACCAAATCGTGTCCGCACGAGCAAATAAACTAATACCACAAGGAATATAAGCCGCCATCCAAGGATGGCGAAGTGAGACAAAGGGTTAGCAATAGCGAAGATTTAAGTCTAAAACCCTTAGGAAGTGCTAATATATAGTTATTGAAAGAGGCTAAGATGCAGAGACGCGAATTGATCCGCATCCTCGAAGAAGCCGGCTTCATCTCGAAAGGAGGCACTAATCACGAGAAGTTCGTCAAAGGAGATAAACTCGTGCTCGTGAAACGCCACCGAGAGATTGAGGATCAAATTACCAAAAGAATCTTAAGGCAGGCAGGACTTCGATAGCTCATCCTCATCACATTTCGCATCGAGTTTTAGAGGAGGTCTTACATGGTTTACGTATGGGAATTCGAGTTCTTTGATTCGGACGGCGTTGTCGACGCTGTGCCATGTGGCTCGCTGGGCGGAGGCGGAACGTTCGGATCCGACCTAAACGACGCTGTCGAAAGCGCCGCTGATTTTCTCGCATGTATGGTCGACGATCACCTTATGGGCGGCGTCGATCTTCCCGCGCCGGACTTTGGACACCAGCCGCAACACGGCGGCAAGATTATCGCCGTGGCCGTCAGCCGCGAGCTCGGCGACATCCCCGCCGTCACCGCAGCAGATGCCGCGCGTATGCTCGGTGTTAGCTCAGCACGGATATCGCAACTGATAAATGCAGGACTGTTGGATTCATGGAAGGATGGCACCAAGCGCATGGTGTCCAAAGCTTCCATCGAGGCACGACTCGCCGATGCACCAAAGGCAGGACGCCCAAAAGAAATGCCTGTTGCCGTGTAAAGAGACGTCTATGCATACCATTTTGACATATTGACCATTGAGTTCTCTCGATTCGCGACGCACTGCGTCGCGAATCGAGCTGGACATATTGCCGCTGATTGCCGCGCATCTCCAATCCGAAGTGTAAGAGGAGTTTTCCATGACAGACAGACCGAAACCAACACTGCGCGACTGCATCTACGGACTTGCCGTTGGCGACGCACTGGGCGTTCCATACGAGTTTATGCCTCGCGGCACGTTCGAATGCACCGACATGATTGGCTATGGCACGCATGGGCAACCCGCCGGCACCTGGAGCGACGACACATCTATGACGCTTGCTACCTGTGACTCGATTAGGAAGCTCGGGCATATCGACACCGCGGACATGCGCGACAAGTTCGTAGGCTGGATTGCCCGTGGCGAGTATACAATCGACGGCGTTTTCGATTACGGCGGCACGACCGCTCGAGCCCTGCGCACCGGCAAAGGAGGCTCCGGAGAGCGCGACAACGGCAACGGATCGCTCATGCGCATTGCGCCCCTGGCGTTTGTCGACGCGACGGACGAAGAGATCCGTGAGGTCTCTGCGATCACCCACGCTCATAGAACATCGACCGACACATGCGTCATATTTGTCGAGCTGATGAGGAGCGTGATGAACGGTGCGCTTCCCTCATGGGTGCTCCAGCTGAAAGACGTGCCCGAACACGAAATCAGGTCCGGCGGCTTCGTGCGCGACACGCTTAAGGCGGCTACCTGGTGCTTCGTCAACACTAACAGCTACGAGGATTGCGTGCTTGCCGCCGTCAACCTGGGCGACGACACCGACACCACCGCAGCCGTCGCAGGCGCCCTCGCCGGCACGGCCTACGGTATCGAGGCAATTCCACAGGAGTGGGTCGACGCCTTGCGCGGTAAAGAGCTGATTGAGAGCTGCCTGTTTTAGACCGCCTCTTTAGCAGAAACGGGATAGACGTCTCCCTCCGCGGCCCGTGATGACTGCCGCGGAATCCGCCTGCGGGCAACGCTCCAATCTCCGATTGGGGTGAAGCCTATGAACTTGTTTCTTGAAATCCTGCGCCTCTCGATGTATGTGACCGGCATTGCCCGAAACCTCTACTCGATCTGGCGGGAATATAAGCAGTAACGGATAGCGAAGGGAGTCATAGAAAAGGGCCGGTTGCAGCCGGCCCTTTAGACATTAGCACCTGCGTTGCCCGCGTCTCCGAAGTTTAGGCGCTGAGGAGCGGGTTCCGCGGCACAACGTGATTTTACCCAGTGAAGTGGCTCTTTTGCAGCCGTCCCACTGTTTATTTACATCTACCGCCACAAGCAGATATCGCGCGAACGAGAACAAAGAAACAACGCCAGCGCGGCCAACAGAACAGACAATCCATGCGACCAAAGAAATAGAAAAACTCCCGCGGCCTCGGTTCCTCACCCAGGTCTAGGAGCTTTTCTTGGCACCATCGTACCACATCCGCCATCGCCTCCGGCCCGACACTCATTAAATGCAAGCGGGAAACGATCTCAAAATCACCAACAACAGCTTCAAGCAAGCGCTTGGGCAGCTGTCACAACACGAGCGCCCATAAAGAGAAGTCGATTTAAATAACTAAGAGAGCCTTGCCACCAATTGTCGTTCTGGCGCGATCAACTGATAAGTCAAATGGCAACTAACGGGTGTCAGATATACCAATATACGCAAGATTAACTGCTAGAATGCAATGGTGGACAGGCTCACCAACGTCGTGGAAGCATAAGGTAAGGAGTGCGCATGATTGCTGTCGATTACAGCTCCTCAACGTCATTTAATGAGGATGCTTTCGAACAAGGCATCATTGACCACTTGCAAACGAGTCTGGGGTACGAGCACCTCTATGGACCTGATGTCGCTCGTTCCTCCGACGCGTTTGACGACGCCTTCCTACCTGACGTCATCGGGCCCGCCCTTGAGAGCATTAACCCCACGCTCAACCGACGCGCGATTGATGCCTCAATAACTAGACTAAAGGAAATCGAGGGCAGCGACCTCATCGCCAAGAACAGCATCTTTATGGACATGCTGCAGAACGGTGTGGAGGCAAGCTGGTTTGACGGCAAAGAAGAGCATACAGACATCGTGCACTTGGTCGATTACGGCAATCCCGAAAAGAACAGCTTCCACGTTGTTAACCAGTGGACCTACATCGAGCGCGGCACCAACAAACGTCCAGATGTCATCGTATTCGTCAACGGGCTTCCGCTCGTTCTCTTTGAATTGAAGTCACCCGCTCGTGCCGACGCTGACAGCGAAGACGCCTACCAACAGATTCAAAACTACAAACGACAGATTCCATCGCTTTTCGTGTACAACGCTTTCTGCGTCACCAGTGACATGCTTCACACCAAGGTTGGCACGATCACCGCCAACGAGTCACGCTTCGTTGAGTGGAAGAGCGTCGATGGAAGCTACGAGGCCACCCAGTACGCCGATTGGAAGACGCCTCTAGACGGCATGTTCCCCAAGGAGCGGCTCATCGACATCCTGAAGAACTTCATTCTGTTCTCCGAGGACGCGAAAATCCTCGCGGGATACCATCAGTACTTCGCGGTGAACAAAGCGCTCGAGAGCGTGCATGAGGCCATCGGCGGCGACGGCAAGGGCGGCGTCTTCTGGCACACGCAGGGCTCGGGCAAGTCACTTTCGATGGTTTTCCTTGCCCATCTGCTCGAAGAGAAACTCGACAGCCCGACCATCGTGGTGATTACCGATCGCAACGACCTCGACTCGCAACTGTTCGCGCAGTTCTCCAAATGCTCTGACTTCCTGCGCCAGACGCCTGTTCAGGCGCAGAGCCGCGCCGATCTTGCGCAGCAGATCTCGAGCCGCCGCGCCAACGGCATCATTTTCACCACTATGCAGAAATTCGAGGAGGAGGCCATCGCCCTCTCCGAGCGCAAGAACGTCGTCGTGATGGTGGATGAAGCGCACCGCGGGCAGTACGGGTTCGAGGAGAAATACGACCGTGACGGCAAGAAGCACACGGGCACCGCGTTGCTCATCCGCCGCGCCCTTCCGAATGCGACTTTCATCGGCTTTACCGGTACCCCTATTTCTGCCGAAGATCGATCGACTCGCGAGGTTTTCGGCGATTATATTGACGTCTACGACATGACTCAGGCAGTAGAGGACGACGCAACTCGACCCGTGTTCTACGAGAGCCGCGTCGTCGCGCTCAAGCTGGATCAGAGCATCCTTGCAAAAGTTGACGATGAGTACGAAAAGCTCACCGAACAGGCTAACGCCGAAACCATTGACGCAAGCAAGCGTAACTTTGCAAATCTGGACGCCGTTCTAGGTGCACCCGAAGTCATCGATGCCCTATGTCAGGACATCGTTGAGCACTACGAGACCAACCGTGCGCACGAACTCACCGGCAAGGCGATGATCGTCGCGTATTCGCGCCCCGCCGCCATGGCTATATATCAACGCATATGCGAGCTGCGACCTTCTTGGAAGGACGAGGGCAAGCTCGGCGTTGTCATGACCATGGGCAATCAGGACCCCGAGTGGTGGTTCGACGTCGTAGGCAATAAGGCCCATGTTAAGGAGATGGCAAAGCGCTTTAAGGATGACGCCGACCCGCTCAAAATCGTAATCGTCGTAGACATGTGGCTCACCGGTTTTGACGTGCCGAGCCTTGCCACTATGTATGTGTATAAACCCATGCGCGGATATAACCTGATGCAGGCAATCGCACGCGTAAACCGAGTATATAAAGACAAGGTTGGCGGACTGGTTGTTGACTACGTAGGCATAGCTAACGCCCTTAAACGCGCCATGAAGGACTACACCAAGCGCGACCAAAAGAAATACGGCGACATGGATATCGGGAAAACCGCCTATCCTAAGTTCTTGGAAAAACTGGCGGTCTGTCGCGACAAAATGTTTGGCTACGATTATTCGGAATTCATGAGCACCGAGTCCGCCGCACGTCGAAGCGAACTCATAACGGGTGGAGTAAATCATATCCTCGCACCCGGCGACGAAGATACTGTCCGCGACTTTGTTGAGCAGGCAGGAGTCATGCTCAAAGCCTATGGACTCGCCAAAAGTCGTGCAACAGACATGCAGCGCATCGAGGCTGGCTATTTCCAGGTTGTTCGAGAGCTCATCCTTCAGCTCACCGAGCAGGGCGGCACCCGCAGCAAAAACGGGGGCAAACTTACCCTTAAGCAGGTAAATGAGCGCATCAATGCACTGCTCGAACAGAACATCGTCCATACCGACGGCGTAATAGACCTGTTTAAGGTAGAAGACGAAACGGTTTCGATTTTTGATCCCAAGTTTCTGTCGAGCCTCTCCCGTATGAAAGAGAGGAACTTGGCTTACGAGTTGTTGAAAAAACTCATCGACGACCAGATCAAGGGCTACCGCAAGAAGAGCGTAACGCAGGCAAAGAAGTACTCAGAACTCATGCAAAGCATGGTAAATAGCTATCTAAATGGACAGCTCACAAACGCTGAGGTATTCGAAGAAATGCTCAAGATGGCGAAAGAGATGCTTTCCGAAAACCAAAAGGCAAAGGAGCTTGGGCTTAGCGAAGAGGAGTTTGCGTTTTACGAGGCGTTAACACAACCGCAAGCAGTCGCCGATTACTATCGCGAAAGGAATGACGAGTTGGTCGCCATCACGCAAGAACTCGCTGCGAAGATGCGCGAAATGCGCACGGTCGATTGGCAGAAGAAGCAAAGTGCACGCGCTGCTATGCGTGTTGCAATCAAGCGTCTGCTCAAACATCATAAGTATCCGCCAGAGGGCATGGAGTCGGCACTGGCCACCGTGATGGATCAGTGCGAACTCTGGGCCGACAATGCAGCATAGGGAGTTAAAACAGCATGGCTAAAAGCAAAGCTAGGGACACGAAGAAGAACACAGCCGATGTTGGCTTTGAGGACCAACTGTGGAACGCCGCAGACGTGCTGCGCGGCAACTTGGACGCTGCCGAGTACAAAAACGTCGTATTAGGCCTCATTTTCCTGAAGTACCTCTCGGACCGCTTCGACGAGCGCTATCTAGAGCTCGTCGCAGAGGGCTACGGCGACGAAGAAGATCGTGACTGCTACATGGAGCAAAATGTCTTCTTCGTTCCCGAAGAAGCACGTTGGGTGAACATCTCACAAGCAGCGCATACGCCCGAAATTGGTCAGATCATTGACAATGCCATGCGCGCCATCGAGCGCGAAAACGATAAGCTCAAAGACGTGCTGCCCAAAAACTTCGCTCGTCCCGAACTAGATAAGCGGCGCTTAGGCGACGTCGTTGACTTATTCACAAACGTACAAATGACCGATAACGAGAGCGAGAAAGACCTGTTAGGGCGCGCATACGAATATTGCCTGCAGAAATTCGCATCAATGGAGGGCAAAAACGCCGGCGAGTTCTACACGCCGTCGTGCATCGTGCGCACGCTGGTTGAAATCCTCCAGCCTTTCCACGGTCGTGTGTACGACCCCTGCTGCGGCAGCGGAGGCATGTTCGTGCAGTCCGCTGCCTTCGTCGAGCACCATGGCGGCAACGTGGTACAGGACATCACCATCTTTGGCCAGGAGAGCAACCCTACCACGTGGAAGCTCGCAAAGATGAACCTCGGCATTCGCGGCATCGAGGCTGACTTGGGCAACTACGCCGACACCTTCAGCGCCGACCAACACAAGAATGAAAAGTTCGATTTTGTACTGGCAAACCCCCCGTTCAATCTTAAGAACTGGGGCGGCGAATCGCTGCAGGAAGACGTACGTTGGAAGTACGGCACACCGCCCACGGGTAACGCCAACTTCGCGTGGATGCAGCATATGATTTGGCATCTTAACGGCACAGGCAAGATTGGCCTCGTATTGGCAAACGGGTCGCTCTCAAGCCAGACGAGCGGTGAGGGAGATATTCGACGCGCTATCGTAGAGGACGATTTGGTCGAGGGCATTGTAGCCATGCCGGGGCAGCTGTTCTACAGCACCCAAATTCCCGTATGCCTGTGGATCCTGAACAAGAAGAAGGCTCAGTCCGGCAAGACGCTATTCATCGATGCGCGCGAAATGGGCACCATGGTCTCTCGCAAACTACGCGAGTTTACCGAAGAGGACATCAACAAAGTTGCATCCGCATTCGACACCTTCCGTAAGGGCGAATTCGAGCCCGTGAAGGGGTTCAGCGCCATAGCGGATTTGGATGAAATCGCCAAGCAAGATTTCATTCTGACACCCGGCCGCTACGTAGGCATTGCCGAGGCCGAAGACGACGGCGAGCCGTTTGAGGAGAAGATGGCACGCCTGACCAGCGAAATTTCAAAGTGCTTTGAAGAGTCCAACCGCTTGCAAGAGCAGATTAAGAAGAATCTGGAGGCGATTGGTTATGAAATGTAATAGTGCCCGAATCGGCGACGTTGCGTCATTTCGGAAAGTTAGCATTAAACCCGACGCGGGAACAATCTATCACTGCTATAGCTTGCCCGCATTCGATAACGCAAGAAAGCCCGAGGTCCTTGATGGTTCAGAAATATTAAGCAACAAACTTCATATTGAAAATGGCGACATCCTTGTAAATAAGCTTAATATGCGTTTTAAGCGCATCTGGCCTATCGATAGTCTTCAAGCCAATTCCGTTTGTTCAACAGAGTTTGTGCCCCTTTGCCCCAACGAAAAAGTCGATCGCAACTATCTGTTATACATCCTTATGAGCGATGATTTTACAAACGCTTTGTCTGGAATGCGCACAGGAACCTCAGGATCGCATCAACGAGTGAAGCCTGAATGGATTCTCGATTACAAGTTCCCGCTTCCCAGCATTGAGAAACAGCGGAGAATCGGAAGCTTTCTTTCGTCGCTTGATCAAAAGATAGCTATTAACACTAAGCAAAATGATTATTTGGTGGCATAGAAAGTCTGACGTTTGAGACGTCAATTTCGCCCGACATGAGCTTGGGGAGCAGGACATCGCGAAGGTCTGCCAGATTGCGTGACTGAATCTTGTTTACGACCAGCTCGTCAACGATGGGCTGCATTCTTCGCGTAAGGACTTCTAGCTGTTCTACGGGCGGAATGAGGACTTCGGATTCTGCCAGCGCACTGCGTTTGATGTGCCCCATAGTCGTGGCGCGATCTTTTGCCAGCATGATAAATCTGTCCATATGATGCTTTGTCCAAAGATAGTAAAGCCAGCTCGGATACCTCTCTGAGGTGACCTTGAATAGATGCTGGTTGAGTCCGGCGTCGCCTCCTGCCCAAAAATCCAGCAGAAGCGTTCCAGACCACGAGAAGACGAGATTGCCGTCATGGATTTTGACGCTCTCGTCTATCGTACTCGCACAACGTTCGGAATCCGGTGTGCAAACCCCCTGTCCGAGCTCCTTGATTTTGAGCACTGGCAAGCCGGGATCACCTGGAGCGGGACGGAACTTCTGCATCGCGAGGCCGTTCTTATAGCTTGCGATATCTAAGAGCGAGAGTCGCTCCCAGCTTGCGTCGGCATCGTTGAGCATATCCACGAACAATACGTCGAGAAGCTTAGCCAAATAATCATTTAGCTGAGACCCTACGGCCATTCGGATGCCATATCCCCGCCGCACAAAAACGGGGCGGCCCGCACCCCTGCGAGCCGCCCCGTGCCTCTAGCTATCGCGTCATAAGGCTAACCAGCGCCGCTCCCCTACTTCCCAAATAGCGCACCCAGCAGGCCGCGACGTTTGGGCTTCTCTTCTCGGTAGGAACCATCGGCCGCCGCCACCTGCCGCGGCTGTTCACCGCCTCCATGGCGCACGATCTGGTACAGGAAGGGCGATTTAACGTATTTGACCTCGATGGGCGTGGCGTGCACAGTGCTTTCGCTCGACAGCATCACGTTGGGATTGAGCGGTGCCACCACATGTGTCTCGCGCTTGTCGCTAAACACCACCGCGGCCGCGCGGCCCGTCTGGCCGTTTACGGCAATGCGCACCTGCTCGCCTTCGCGGCTGTCCGTCGCCGGACGATCGACAAAGTAGACCGGCACCATCACCAGACCATCCTTGTGCTTGCGGGCCTTGCGCGCCCACGTGCGGATACTCTTTTTATTGAGCCCCAGTACCGCCTCGGCATCGTTGCCGGCAATGTCGAGCGCCAGCTTATCAATGACCACCTGGTCCTTGGTAGACGCATCGACGGAGACAACGCGGAAGTCACCTTCCTGCATGGCCGGGTCAAACGGCCCAACCTTGGCAAAGTCCCACGGCTCCAAAATGCCCATAAGACGAACGTCCAGGTAGTTTGCCCGCGGATATGCCCAGTCGAGCACCTCGTAGTACACCAAGGTCTCCTTGCTCAGCCCCTTGCCCGGGAAGGACGCCATCATGCGCAAATCCGCGAGCGCCATGGGAAAGTAGAAGAGCATCATGTCATTTTGAATCGCATCTTCCACGTCGTGACCGGCAAAGGCTTCCGCATGCTGGCGCACCAGCTGCAGCGCGTTGGCACGTGCCTGCTGCGGCGAGATTTCGCAGGGAATACCCTGCTCGGGTACATACTCCGCACCAACGCCCATGGTCAGGCGCTTGCTAAAGGTACCGGGCTTGAGTAGGTCTGCAACGCCGATCTTATTGCCGCAGGACGGGCACTCAAACACGCGCTGAGTGGACTCGCCTTCGAAGGATGCGCCGCAGAAGGGGCACGGGATGCTCACGTGCGTGGCCTCCTGGAACTCCTGCGCCGTGCCGCGGTCCTCCCACAGTAGATGCTCCAGAACCGACTGGTTGCGCCAGTGCGCATGAAAGAAATACCAGTCGGGGTCCACCGGGCGCTCGAGCTGCGACACATGGGTGAGCTTAAGCAACCCATCGACAACCGTCAGCGGCGCATGGCGAATGCCCAGGGCGCTCTTGGGCTCCCCCGCATCGGCCTGCCACGGAACGACCGTGCCGCAATAGGCGCACTCAAAGCTGCGTTTAGCCTGGTGCGAGTACATGGGGCCGCCGCAGTTTTGGCATTTAATGGCAAACATCTCGTCCATGGATACGTCCTCCTTAAGCACGGGCTGTCGACATTAAGTATGTCGGGCAGGCAGGCACAAGCCCATACCCATGTGGCCCAAAATGGAGCACCCGGTCGGACAAGAAGCCCCGATCGTTAGCTCCAGCAGACCATTGCTGCATTTTCTGAGCATCGGCGCACGGTGTGCCCATGCGAGCTACACTATCCCCTTAAACGAGGATGCGAGGAGGTCCGCCATGCTATTTGTAAATCGGCTGGTACATACACTTGTTCCTGGCAGCGAGGGCGAGCCGGTCGATGCATCTTGTCGCACCAACGCGGGCTTTGCCGCAAGCCTCATTTGCATTGGCCTCAACATTACCCTGTGCCTGGCCAAGGGCATCGCGGGTCTGCTCGCCGGCTCTGTCTCACTTGTCGCCGACGCCTTTAACAACCTCTCCGACGCCTCGAGCAACATTGTGAGCTTGCTCGGGTTCCGCCTTGCCAGCCGCCCGGCAGACGAAGGCCACCCCTATGGCCACGGCCGTTACGAATACCTCGCCGGCTTGTTTGTCGCCGTCCTCGTTTGTGCCGTCGGCATCAACCTGGTGCTCGAATCGATCTCCAAGATCATCAAGCCCTCCCCCACCGCCTACACGCTGGTCTCCCTAGCCGCCCTCGTCTTATCCATGCTCGTCAAATTATGGATGGCCGCATTCAACCGCGCGCTGGGCGACCGCATCGACTCGGAGACGCTCATCGCCACAGCGCAGGACTCCAAAAACGACGTCATCACCTCGGGCTCGGTCTTGGCGGCGGCGCTTATTTCGCAGACGACCGGCTTTGACCTCGATGGCTGGGCAGGCCTGGGTGTGGGCATCTTCATTTGCATCAGCGGCATGGGCCTGGTGCGCGACGCCATCAGCCCGCTGTTGGGACAAGCGCCCGACCCCAAGCTCGTCCAGGAAATCCGCGACAGGATCATGTCGTACCCCCAGGTCTTGGGCACACACGACCTCATGGTGCACGACTACGGCCCCGGCCGTCAGTTTGCCAGCGCACACGTGGAAATGCCCGGCGAGGGCGATGCCTTTGAGCACCACGAGATCCTGGACACCATCGAGCACGATATCAAACGCCAGATGGGCATCGACATCACGCTGCACTGCGACCCCATCGCCACCACCGGCGACGACCTGCGCGGCTGGGTCAAGCGTGGCGTCATGCAGATCGATCCCGCGCTCTCCATCCATGACCTGCACGAGCACGATGGCTTTGTGTCATTTGACCTGGTGCGTCCCGACGGCTTTCGCATCTCCGACGACGAGCTGTTGGAGCGCGTAACGCATATCGTGCACGAACGCAGGCCCGATGCATCATGCGTTGTCACGTTTGACTCGGGCTTTAGCTCGCCCGACCGTCCGGCCGAACAGCTGTAATCGACAGCAAAACGGGACGCAGGACCGCCGACCAACGCGCATATGCGCCCGGTCACGCGATCCTACGTCCCGTTTTTGTTTGCACCGCTAAGGCTCTAGCCGCTCGGCCGCTAGTTTCCCTGCGCGCCCGAAATGCCATTTTGCAGGGCATCCCAGGCGTTCGTTGCCATATCGCCCAGGTTCTGTGCAGTATCGCCGAGATTCTGAGCCGTGTCACCCAGCTCTTGGGCCTTATCCCCAAGCTCCTGTGCCTTGTTGCTCAGGTCCTCCAGCGTGTTGGAGCTCGAGCTGTCCGTGGTGCCTTGGTCGCCGGACGCGTTGCTCGACGAGCTGTCCTTGCGCGTGAGCTGAATCTCGAGGTTGCCGTTGTCGTTATAGTAGGCAGACGTCACGACCCAGTTGGCGTCGACAACAGGTGTTGAGCCGTCGTCGGTCAGAATCACGGCATTCGAAAGATCGGCCCCGCGCGACTTGAGGAGCTTCTTGGCGTTTGACCAGTACTGACCCGGGATATCGCTCAGGTCGACGGTGCCGGACTGGGCAGTCTCGGTCTGCTCGGCCGACGTGCTGGTTGTAGCGCCCCGCTTGTTGAGCATGCCCGACACAATGGCGAACACAATCGAAAGGGCAAAGAAAATCGCCAGCACGATGAGGATCTTTTTGATCACGATCGACGAACGCGAAGGCTTCTTCTCCTCGTCCTCGCCATACTGGGGGATGGACTTGGGATACTCACGATACGGCTCGCGCGCGTATCGGTCGTGCGACTCGTAGCGCGGCTGTGCCGTGCGCGGCATATATGTCGTCTGCTGAGGTTGTGGAATGGGATTTTGCAGCAGGTCATCATAAGGGTCTACCGCCGCGTTGCCGTAGGGGTTCTGCGATGAGACACCATGCGGGTCCTGCGCCGCGTTTCCGTAATTCACAACGCGCGTGGGATCGGCCGACACCTGCGTCGTATCGGGGGCAGCGTAGCCGGGATTCGGCACGACGCGGGTCTCATCGGCGCCATTGCCCGTCCGCGGGGAGCCGTAGCCACCCATTACGGTCGTCTTGTCCTGGTCCATGCAACGATTCCTTTCCGTCGCCCGTAAGCATCAAGTTATCCATGCATTCTACCCGCGCAAAAGCCTATGATGGACAAAGCCCGCCGGTATCTACAAGACATGCGCGGCCGACGGTCACAAGCGAATCGAGGATATGTCATGGCAAAAAGCAAGCTCATCAAGGACACGACGCGTGCCGAGCGTGAGGAGATCATCAAGCTAGCGCTCGCGGGCTGCGGCAACGGCAGCTGCGACAACTGCGGAAGCTGCAGCTTGGGAGCCGGCGACCCGTACGGTACCTACCAGCCCTACATTGACGGCGAGATGGAAATCGCCGATATCAACATGATGGTCGCCGAGCGCAACGCCAAACTCTTCGGCCTCCAGCGCGGCTAACGACCTCTTCTTGGGCTGTGAACCAAAAAATGCGCCCATCTACTACGTTTAACCCAAGGGTGCCAACCATAGCCATATCTGTGTTAACAAAACCGCAGGTAAACGTCTTGCCGCATTGTTAAAAAACGCTCCATGGTCGGTCCAACCCTGGCAAACGTAGTAGATGGGCGCTTTTCGTGGCGCGGCTGGCCCAGACAGCTCGTCTCGGAGCCAATTTGCATCAAAAAGTCCCCGGCGGCGCTGCGTTTTGCGCCACCGGGGACTGTTCAGTTCACTCCCTGTTGCTTTGCCCTACTCGTTGGGCACATGCGTGGCGCAAGGATACTCAGGCGTCACATCCTGACCGCAGGAATAGCTCGAATCTTGTAGTACGCCGACCTCGTCACCTGTTCCGAACGATACGGAGGAACGTAGCTTCGACTTCAGCTGCTCCAGCGTCGTGGCCACCGTTGCGATGGTGCTGGCTACGCTCTCCTCGGTGCTGGTAAGCACGGCGCTCAGCTCGGACACTTCACCTCATTGACCCAACAGCCACAAAATGATCCGTAATCCTTCCGTCCCCAAGGGATCAAAAAGCCCCGCCGGGCCTTGGTAGGCGCGGCGGGGCGGACAAGCAGCTATGAGCAGCAGGCTTAGAACAAGCCGGTGATGTTGCCGTCGTTGTCGACGTCGATGTTCTCGGCCGCGGGAACCTTGGGTAGGCCCGGCATGGTCAGAACGCTGCCGGTCAGCGCGACCACAAAGTGGGCGCCGGCGGAAACCTTGAGCTCGCGCACGGTGATGCGGAAGTTCTCGGGCGCGCCCAGCGCCTTGGCGTTGTCGCTAAAGCTGTACTGGGTCTTGGCGACACACACCGGCAGGTTACCAAAGCCGTTCTCGCGCAGCTCGGCGAGCTGGCGCTTGGCAGCCGGCGTAAAGTCGACGCCATCGGCGCGGTAGACCTTGGTGGCAACGGCCTCCAGGGCGTCGGCCACATCGGCGCCGTCCTCGTAGGCAAACTTGAGCTCGCTCGGCTGCTCAATCAGGCGCATGACCTCATCGGCCAGGTCGAGCGCGCCTTCGCCGCCCTTGGCCCAAACCTCGGACAGCTTAACGTTGACGCCGAGCTTCTGGCACTCGGACTCGATGAGCGCAAGTTCGGCCTCGGTGTCCGTCGGGAAGCGGTTGATGGCGACCACGCAGGGAAGACCATAGACGTTCTGGATGTTGTCGACGTGACGCAGCAGGTTGGGCATACCGGCCTTAAGGGCCTCGAGGTTCTCGTCGTTGAGGTCGGCCTTGGCGACACCGCCGTTGTACTTAAGCGCGCGGGCAGTGGCGACGACCACGACGGCGCTGGGGCGAACGCCCGTCATGCGGCACTTGATGTCCAGGAACTTCTCGGCACCAAGGTCGGCGCCAAAGCCGGCCTCGGTAATCGCGACGTCACCAAAACGCATGGCCATGCGGGTGGCCATGATGGAGTTGCAGCCGTGGGCGATATTGGCGAAGGGACCGCCGTGGACAAACGCGGGCGTGCCCTCGAGCGTCTGCACCAGGTTGGGCTTGAGCGCATCCTTAAGCAGCGCGGCCATGGCGCCCTGGGCCTTAAGGTCGCGGGCGCGGACGGGCTCGCCGGCATAGCTGTAGCCGACGACGATCTCGCCCAGGCGCTCCTTAAGATCGTTGATGCTCGTGGACAGGCACAGGATTGCCATGACCTCGGAGGCAACGGTGATATCGAAGCCGTCCTCGCGCGGCACGCCCTGGGCCTTGCCGCCAATGCCATCGATAACATGGCGCAGTTGACGGTCGTTCATGTCGACGACGCGCTTCCAGGTGATGCGCTTAACATCGATGCCGAGCTGGTTGCCCTGCTGAATATGGTTGTCGAGCATGGCTGCCAGCAGGTTGTTGGCGGCACCGATAGCATGGAAGTCTCCGGTAAAGTGCAGGTTGATGTCCTCCATGGGGATGACCTGAGCCCAGCCGCCGCCGGCGGCACCGCCCTTGACGCCAAAGACGGGGCCGAGCGAAGGCTCGCGCAGGGCCACGGCGCTCTTGACGCCGCGACGGCGCAGGCCATCGGCCAGACCGATGGTCGTGGTGGTCTTGCCCTCGCCCGCAGGCGTGGGATTGATAGCGGTCACGAGGACAAGCTTGGCCTGGTGATCGGTCGGCTCGTTGAGCAGTGAATAGTCGACCTTTGCCTTGTCGAAGCCGTACGGAATCAGGTGCTTTACGTCGACGCCGGCGTTCTTGGCCACCTCGGTAATGGGCAGCGGCGTGACGGAACGTGCGATTTCGATGTCAGTAGGCATGGGCGGTCCTTTCGTTACCGGATGAGAAAAAGACCAATTCAGCATAGCACGGGCGCGCAATAGTAAAACGCCCATAACCGATGAACGGCGATATGTTTATCCAATGCCCAGCGATAGCCTACAGACCAGCCAAAACAAAGCGCCCTAAACGGTAGGTTCAATCCCCAAGTGCTCAAAGGTGCGAAGCGTTGCCTGACGACCCTGCGGCGTGCGAATCATCAACCCGCACTGCAACAGGTAGGGTTCGTAGACATCTTCGAGCGTACCCGGATCCTCGCCCACCGCGCTGGCAAGGGTCGTCAGGCCCACGGCACGGCCGGAGAACGTCTTGGCGAGCGTCTCCAAGATGCGAATGTCCATCCAGTCCAGACCAAGCTCATCAATCTCAAAGAACTCGAGCGCCTGACGGCAGATATCAAGCTCAATAGGACCGTTGCCGCGCACCTGGGCGTAATCGCGCACGCGCTTGAGCAAGCGGTTGGCAAGACGTGGCGTGCCACGCGAGCGTGAGCCGATCTCGAGCGCGCTCGGATGGTCTATTGTCACGCCCAAAATGGTTGCCGAGCGCGTCACAATCTGGGCAAGCTCCTCGACCGTGTAGTAGTCCAGGCGATACGAAATACCAAAGCGGTCGCGCAGCGGGCCGGTCAGCATACCCGAGCGGGTCGTTGCCGCCACCAGCGTAAACTTGGGGATATCCAGGCGAATCGAGCGCGCCGCCGGACCTTTGCCAATCACGATATCGAGCGCAAAGTCCTCCATCGCGGGATACAGGACTTCCTCGACCGAACGGTTGAGACGGTGGATCTCGTCGATAAACAGCACGTCACCCGGCTGTAAGTTGGTAAGGATGGCCGCCAGGTCGCCGGTGCGCGCGATGGCCGGGCCGCTCGTCGTCTTAATCTGAGCGCCCAGCTCGTTAGCGATAACGGTGGCCAGCGTGGTCTTGCCCAGACCCGGAGGGCCCGAGAAGATCACGTGGTCGAGCGTCTCGCCACGGCTCTGCGCCGCCTCGATCAGCACGCGAAGGCTCTGCTTGATATGCTCCTGACCGCAGTAGTCGTCCAGGCGCTGGGGACGCAGGGTACGGTCGACATCGAGGTCCTCGGGCGTTAGCTCCGAGCCCACCATGCGCTCACCGTGCGCCATGGATGCCGCCGGCGAGCTGCCGGGCGTCGCCCACAGGTCCTGAGAGTCATCGGCTTCCCACATCACGCATCCATTCCGAGTCGCTTAAGCGCCGCGCCGAGCAGATCCTCGACACGCATATCCTGCCCATCATACCCGCTCAGAGCGACATCGGCCTCCTGCGGGCTAAAGCCCATGGAAAGGAGTGCCGCGCGGGCATCATCGATGGCCGAGGGAGCGGCAGCGGGCACGGGCATCGCAACCTGTCCGGGAATCACGTCGACCGGCACAAAGCCCTTATCCTTGGCAAAGGTACTCTTGAGCTCCAGAATGAGGCGCTGAGCTGTCTTTTTACCCACACCGGGTACCTTGGCCATGCCCTTGTCGTCCTCGGCCATCACCAGCGAATACAGCTGCCCCACGGTATAGGTGGAAAGCACGGCGAGCGCCAAGCGCGGGCCGACGCCCGAGACGGACACGAGCCGGTCAAACATCGTGCGCTCGTCCTTGGAGGAAAATCCGAAAAGTGTCATGGCGTCCTCACGCACCTGCATGCGCGTGTAGAGGCGGACCTCGCCGCCGGGCGTCGGCAACGTGGCCGCAGTGCTGCCCGAGATGCCGAGCTCAAAGCCCACGCCCGACACATCGACGACAGCAGAGCTCATCGTGGCCTCGACAAGCGTTCCGTGGAGCTGGGAGATCATCAGTATCCGGTTCCTCTCTGTTGATAGAACTCGCCACCGGTAAGCGCGCGGGTGCGGCTGAGGTTAACGTGGCAGATGGCGCAGGCCAGGGCATCGGCGGCATGGTCGGGGTGCGGGTCGTGATCGAGCTGTGTGAGCGTACGCACCATGTAGGCGACCTGTCGCTTATCTGCGGCGCCGGTGCCCACAACAGCCTGCTTGATCTGCATGGGCGTGTATTCGCCAATCTCGAGCGCGCACTCCGAAAGCGCCACAAGCGCAGCGCCGCGGGCATGCGCCGTGGGGATGGCCGAGCGAACGTTGGCGCCAAAGTAGATGCTCTCGATAGCAGCGGTATCGGGACGATAGCGTTCGACAACGCCCTTGAGGTCGCGGGCGATATGCGACAGGCGCACCGCGAGCGGACTTCCAGCACTGGTCTCGATGCAGCCATAGGCACGACAGCGAACCTCGCCACGTCGCTCCTCGATAATCCCCCACCCCGTATGGGCCAAACCAGGGTCGATACCCAAGATAACCAAGCCAACCTCCCCTCGTCACAAGCGCAGCGCAAGGCAAGGCCCCACGCACTATTCACGAACGTCTGTTCTAGAATAACACAACGGGGCCAAGATGCTTAGTTAAAGCATCGGGGTTGGGAGCGAATCCTATCCCCAGTTTAGTTCTGCGAGAAAAAAGGAAACTGACGGGGATCCACCGGCGGATGTGGCATCGGCGTGCCCTGGGGCCCGCCCTGCGGTCCGCCCTGGCCGCCCATCATCCTTTCGATGGCGTCCTGGACCTCGCCCTCGAACTTTTTCATTCCCTCGTGCAAACGACGCTGACCGTCCTCAGAGCGCAGCTCCTCCATCTGCTCGGGCGAAATACCCAACAGCTCACCCAACAGACCCATCATCTCACCGCGCATGCGATCGCCCGTATCGCTATCGGCAAAGCGGCGCACTTCGGCGCGCGCCAGTGAATCAACCGTCATGCGCTCCTTGCCGTTGAGCCCCAAATCGGACCACGCAAGCATGTACGGCCAAGCGCGCTCGGCAAACGAACGGGCCGAAACGATCGGCGCCGTCGGCAACATGCGACGGGCAGCCTCACCCTGTCGAACGAGCATCAGCAGCAGCGAGCAGGCCTCAGGCTTGCCAGCGGCCATCGGGATGTCGTCGAAAGATCGATTGCGGTCCACGTGCGCCTCGAGCGCGCCATCGACCTCACCCGGCTCAAGCCCGCCGAGCAGCTGTGCCGCGCGGTCGAGCATATCGACCGGACCGTCGAGCGTCGAGAGCGCCTGCGCCAGCACTCGCTCCATACAATCTTCCACCGCGTTGAGCGTCACGAGCTCTTGGGGCACCACGGCAGACGTGCGGTTGCGTACGCGCGCCACAAACTCAAGCGTCGACAGGTACACATCGCCAAAGGGCGCAAAGTCGCCCTGGTAGCCGCCGGACAGTGCGGGCGCCGCTAGCGCGTACTCGGTCTTGGAGAGCGGGCTCAACGCCATGGCGCCCAGCTCGAGCGCCGTATCCTCGAGCATCAGGCCCAGCGCACGCGAGCGCAGACGCTCGGCATCGCCCGCCGACACGTCGCGATCGAGCACACGCGCCGCATCCGGTGCATCGCGCTCGACGGTGCGAATGTGCAGGCGCTCGGCAATCGCGCGGACGGCGGCACAGCGGGCAGCCTCGGCCTCTTCCTGAGCCGGCGTAAAGATACGGTTGCGCCCCAGCACAAGGCCAATCACATTACGCGGGCCCAGAGCGTCAACGGCAAGTGCCGCCAGCAGGGACGACGGCAAGTCACCCTCGAGTGCCACCACAGCACGCGACGCGCCGCGAGCGCGGGCGTTGTCGCGCACGGCGAGCACCAGCGCCTGCCACAGCCACGCCTCGGAACGAAACTCGGGCAGTTCGTGATCTTCCAGGGCATCGAGCATCACGCCGCGCTGAATCTCCTGAACCAGCAGGCTCTCTTCAAAACACGGCGCCTGGGCCACCACGCGACCGCAGTCGTCGAGCACAAACGAACCGCCGGTATACACCGACTCGTCGTACGCACCGACCGGCGCCATGCAGGCAAACCACACGCTGCGCTTAGATGCGATCTTGCGGTAGGCACCGCTGCGAACGGCGGCGATGGCGGCAGTCTCGCGGTCGGTCATGTCAAACGCGTTGAATTGGAAATACGCAATGAGGTCAACACCGGTCGGCAACATCTCGAGTTCGCGGTCCAAGTCAAAAATCACAGCGATGCGCACGCCGTCCACGTCGAACACCGGCGGCGCCCAACGCGTGTCGTTGTTCTCGCCACGCTGCAGGGCAATGCTCGATCGCGCCGGCACCACATGACCGTCCTTGAGCATCATGTAGTCGAGCAGCGGCTGGCCCTCAAACGAAACCGCCGCGGGCACGATGCAGATCATATCGAGCTCTTGGATACGCTCGGCAACACCGGTCAGGCCTGTCAGCATGTCGTGCTCAAAGTCGGCAGTACCCACCAGGCCGCCGGGCAGAGCACCCATAAAGAGCGGAGCCGGGACGCACAGCACGCGCGCCCCGCGCTCGTGGGCCAGACGAGCCTGGTCCTCGATGCGGTCGCAAATGCCCTCAATATCACCCAGGCGCATATCGATCTGTGCAAGCGCGAGCTTCATGGCCCAGCCCTTTCCGTCGTAAACCATCGAAACCGTAGTAAAAGCGCCGGCCGCATAATGCAGCCGGCGCTTGCATGTGCATATGCTAGCTATGATACCCCGAGCGGGGGCGCGCTCCTAGAACGTCGCGGACCACAGCCCATGCAGGTTGCAGTAGGCATAGACGGTACCAGTCTTGGAGCCGCCAGCGAAAAACGTCGCGGGCTTCATGCCGGGCTCAAGGTAATGGACCTCTAGGCGGCCCTCGGCCTCAAGCGCGATCCACTCGATGTAGTGCTCGGGCAGCATGGGGTGCTCCGTCGAGCCCACGCGCGCGCGAATGACATGGCCGTCGCGCTCGATCTCGACAACAGGCACGTGCTTCTCGTGCGCCGCATCCTCGGTGTTTGCCGTCAGCTCCGTGCAGCCGGCAGGGGTCGCAACGTCATCGCCAAGAGCGGCAACGAGCTTGCCGTCGGAGTCTTTAAAGAATTTCGCCATGATGTTCTCCTTTGCTGATGTGCCAATGTTCTCGTTAGTTCTTATGCCCAAAGAGCGCCGAACCATCCATGGCATTGCAAATGAACACATAACGGGTGAGGCAAACGGTCGGGCCAGGACGAACCGGCGACCTGGCCCAGCCCGGCGGCCCCATCCCGCGTGCAGCTAGCGACCGTCGCCGCCGAGCAGCGCCAGAACGTCCTCGCGCGTGAACAGCGCCGACGAGATGCCGTCACCGCCGAGCACGCTGTTGACCAGGTCGCGCTTGGACTCCTGCATCTGCATGATGCGTTCCTCGATCGTGTCCTTGGCGATGAGCTTGTACACGGTCACGGTGTGCTGCTGGCCAATGCGGTGGGCGCGGTCGGTCGCCTGGTCCTGCGCCGCCACGTTCCACCACGGGTCGTAGTGGATGACCACGTCGGCAGCCGTCAAATTAAGGCCCACGCCGCCCGCCTTGAGCGAAATCAAGAACACCGGCACCTCGCCCGCTTGGAACTGCGCAACCATCTTGGCGCGGCTCTCTTTAGACGATGCGCCCGTAAGCTTAAGGAAGGCGATATCCTCCTTGGCCAGGCGCTTGCCGATAATATCGAGCATGCCCGTAAACTGGCTGAACAGCAAGATGCGATGACCGCCGTCGAGCGCGCCGTGGACGAGCTCCATACACGTATCGAGCTTGGCGCTTCCCGCCTTGTAGTCCGCGTAATGCAGATGAGGATCACAGCAGATCTGGCGCAGCTTGGTGAGCTCGGCAAGTACCTTGAGCTTATCTTTTTTGAACTCCCCGGCCTCGCGGTGCTGCACTTGCTGGGCAATGCGGTCCTGGTTGGCCAGGTAGAGCTTGCGCTGCTCGCCGGTGAGCTGCGCCATCACCGTATCCTCGATCTTCTCGGGCAGGTCGGCCACCACGTCTTCCTTGACGCGGCGCAGCACAAACGGCGACACGAGCGCCTGTAGGCGAGTGGCGCTGTCACCCTCGGCGTGCTCGACCGGGCTTTCGAAGCGCTTGGCAAACGACTCGCGCGTGCCGAGCAGGCCCGGCATCAAAAAGTCGAAGATGCTCCAGAGCTCGGACAGGCGGTTTTCGATGGGCGTGCCCGTCAAGGCAAAGCGCACGCCGGCAGGCAGACGCTTTGCGGCGCGAGCCACCTGCGTGAGCGGGTTTTTAATGTACTGGGCTTCATCCAGCACCACGCGGGCAAAGTCCTGCTCGACGTACTCGTCGATATCGCGGCGCATGAGGTCATACGACGTCACGACCACGTTATGCTCGGCCACGCCGGCAATCTGCACGCGACGCTGGGCCTTAGCACCCACAATGGCGCACACATCGAGCGACGGGGCAAAGCGCTCCAGCTCGGCGGTCCAGTTGTACACAAGCGACGCAGGGCACACCACAAGCGTGGGCTTAGCGTCCCCCGCCTCCACGCGCGCCAGGATATGCGCGATCATCTGGAGCGTTTTGCCCAGGCCCATGTCGTCGGCCAAAATGCCGCCAAGGCCCAGATGCTCGAGCGAACCGAGCCACTGGTAGCCGTCAACCTGGTAGCCGCGCAGTGTGGCCTTGAGCGAGGCCGGCACCGTAAAGTCCATCTTGCCGAGCGTGTCCAGGCGCTTGACGGTGCGACGGAATGCAGCGTCGCGATCGGCTTCGAGCGCGGGCGTGCGCGCAAGCATGCTGTCGACGAACAGGGTACTCGACGCGGGAAGCGACACGCCGTCGAGCAGGTCGACAGCATCGACCCCCAAGTCCTCGGCAAGGCCAAACGCGGCGCGCGCTCCCTCGTCCAGGCGAATGATGTCGCCCGACGTGAGACGAGCAAACGTCTGGTGACGCTTGTAGGAATCGAGGTAGATGGCAAGGTCTGCCGCCGAAAGGCCGCTCGCGCCCAGTTCGACGTCGAGCAGGTTACTCTTGACGGTGGCGCGCACCGAAAGCTTGGGCGCAGGGCGGACCGAAATCTGGCGCAGACGGTCGCTGAGCATGACCTCGCCCAGCTCGGACAGGGCAGACAGGCCCTCAGTCAGCAAGTGGAATAGGCTCTCGTCATCGCGTTCCTCAAACGCCAGGCCACCCTCGTAAAAGTCGAAATACAGAGCCGCTGTATCCATAACGCGAAACTCTGCCACCTCGTCGCGCGGCGGCACGCCCGGGCGCTGCTCTTCGAAGGGGCTGCCCGGAGCGCCCATGCTAAAGAGATCTGCCGACCAGTCGCCGTAGGTAACCGTAATTTTGCAGGTCACAAGGCCATCGTCGACGCCGATCGCCATGGCAAAGCTTGGCTCGGGCGCCACGGTATCGAGCACAGCGGGCGCGGTAAGGTCGGTGTAGTCGCGCAAGATAGGCAGCGCCATGCGGCAAAACTCACCCACCTGGTCGGCGGCGATATGGACCGGTGTGCGGCAGGGCAACAAGTGCGATAGGAACGGCGCGGCATGTTGGGCAAACGCCGTGTCGGTACGGCGCGCGCGGCGCGTATCGACCAGATAGGCGACGTCGCCCGAGGCAAAGCAGTACGTATCGGCCGGAAGGCGCAAGTCGTAGCTGCCCCCGGCTGCCGGCACAATCTTGGCAGCAATCAGCGGCGGGCACTTAGCCGGGACTTCGCCCTCCCCTTCCGGCAACGACTCGACTGTCACCTCGTAGGCGCGGTGCGTCGTCGTCCCCCGCGACCAAGCAGGTTCAAAGGACATGGACCTGCCACGCAGCAGGTCCAGCACGGACACGATGGAATACTCGGATACCGGCAACTGACGCTCGGCGACAAAACCGCTACGGGCAAAGTCGTATGATGCCGATCGCGAGCTCGTAATATCGCCTAGGTAGGCGACCGTCATTGCAACAAAGTCGAGCAGCTTTGCCGATACATCATCGAAAGCCTCGGGCACATGAAGGAACGTAAGCTTCTTGCCATAGGAGAACGTACCGCCGCGCGCATAGGCATCGGCCATGCCGTCGATATCCTTAACCACGTAGGACACCGAGCCGCAGCGGATGCGAAACTCGAGCGCCCAGCTAAAGCGATCGGCAAACAGCGGATTGTAGTACGGCACCAGCGAGGGCTCCAGCACTGCTTTGGGCGCATCGGGGTCAACGGTGCCGGCGAGCTTGCGGCGCATGGCCACGAGTTTATCCATGCGCGCGTCCGAAAGATCGGAAAGCGCTGCCACAAGGCTCGGGCTCGTGGGCACGGGCGCCGGGAAGGGAAAGTTGGGGTTGACCGCAGATGCGCTGGGCGCGGGGCGTGTGGGCTGCTTGGACTGTGCGGGCGGCACCGTAAACGTGCGGACCGGCGTGCGCAAACCCTCGACGGGCTCGGCGCCGCTGGCATCCAGATACGCCAACGCCGTGGCGATGGCGTGCTTGCACATGCCGGAATAGCGGAAGGCGGCGGGGCAATCGCAGTCGTAGTCGACAACCTCGTGCTCGTCCATATCGAGCGCCACGTGCGTCTTATACAGGTCGCCGCGCGAACCACGCACCGTACCCTCGATATTCACATTTTTGGAGAAGCGCGAGCCGGAGTCCTCAAACGACAGCACGGCGCCGTTGAGCATGAGCGAACGCCCCTTCATAAAGGTACTGCTGAGCGCCGCCTCTTTACGAAGCGTCTGCACAAACGTCCCCTGCGCCATCGCTTCCTCCAATCTCACCCGGGGTAGCTAATTTGGGACGGGGCTTTTTTAGCTACCCCCATATGTCGGTTGAGATGTGTTCCGACCCCGACTCATTCGCCGTCAGCCAAAGGGTAGCTAAAAAAGCCCCGTCCCAAATTAGCTACCCCGCCAACGGCGTCCTTAGATCACCGTCACTCTGCCTTGGTTACCCACGATGGCCTTGGCCTCGGCCAGCAGCGGAATCGAGCGTGCGTTGACCTTAGCAGGTACCTCGGCACGCAGCACGCGCCCGTCCGCCTGCTCGATAAAGATCTCTACGCGGTCGCCGCCCGGGTTGGCGGTGAGCACCGTGGCAAGACGCGCCATGTTGCTCTGGCTAAAGCGACTGTTGGGTACCATGACCTCAAACACCTTGGGCTTGTTGTTCTCCTCGTTGAGCTCAAGCGGCACGATCTCCTGTGCGATGATCTGGTCGCCGCGGTCCGAGCGCTCGAGCTTGCCCTTAATGCGCACAAACGCATCGGACAGCTGCGCGCCGGTCTCGGGGTCGACCTCGCCGTACAGATACCCCTCGGCCTCCTTGAAGGTCTTGGGGAACACCACGACCGTGGCCTCCCCTTCCATGTCCTCGAGCTGCACGATGCCCATGGGGTCGCCGTTTTTGGTCACGCGCTTGGACACGCTCGAGACCATACCGGCCCACCACAGCGCCTTGCCCTCGGGAATCTCCTGGTTGATGGTGCCGCCCGTGGGGTTCTGCACCTCGTAGCCGGTGTCGATCTGCGAGAACGAGAAGTCGCGCGCTTTGCTGAGCGCATACTCAAACGGGCGCAGCGGGTGGTCCGAGACATAGATGCCCAGAACCTCCTTCTCCTGGCTCAGCTTAAGGTGGCGGTCCCACTCCTGGCCATCCGGATCGGGTACGCTCACCTCAAAGCCCGAGCCCTCAACGTCGCCAAACATGTCGAAGAACGACGTCTGGCCGCTCGCGCGATCCTTCTGGCGCTTTGCCGCGGCATCGATGATGTTCTCGGGGTTGTTCTTGTCCACAAAGTGCATCATCTGACGACGCGGATACCCCGTGGAGTCGAAGGCGCCTGCCTTGATGAGCGATTCGATCACGCGACGGTTGGCCTGGCTCGAGTCCACGCGCTCGACAAAATCATGCAGCGTCTTAAACGGACCGCCCGCCTCGCGCTCGGCGATAATCGCCTGCGCCACGCCGGTGCCCACGCCGCGGATGCCGGCCAGACCAAAGCGCACACCTTCCTTGGTAGCCGTGAACTCGGTACCGGACTCGTTGACATCTGGCGAAAGCACGGGGATGCCGTCGTGACGGCATGCCGAGACGTAGTGCACGATCTTGTCGGTCTTGCCCGTATAGGACGTCAGGACGGCCGCCATGTACTCGTGCGGATAGTGCGCCTTGAGCCACGCCGTCTGCATAACCAAGATGGCGTAGCCGGCGGAGTGCGACTTGTTAAAGGCGTAGGACGCGAACTCGAGAACATCGTCCCAAATCTTCTGGGCGACCTCGCGCGTGTAGTTGTTCTTGATGGCGCCGTTCATCCAGTGGTCGTAGGTGGTCTCGTCCGAGCCATCCTCCCAGTGGAGCACCGTCGACGTGAGCAGCTTGATCTTCTTCTTAGCCACGGGCTTACGGATACGCGAGTCCGATTCGCCCTTGGAGAAGCCGCACATCTCGACGGAGATGAGCATAACCTGCTCCTGGTAGACCATGGTGCCGTAGGTTTCGCCCAAGATGTCGTCCAGACGGTCGTCGTAGGAGACGGCCGGCTCCTTGCCGTTCATACGGTTGATGTAGGACGAAACCATGCCGGCGCCCAGCGGGCCCGGGCGGTACAGGGCGATCAATGCCACGACGTGCTTGTACTCGGTGGGCTTCATGTTCTTGATCGTGGCCGTCATGCCGGCGGACTCGACCTGGAAGACGCCGGCGGTGTGGCCGGAGCCCATGAGCTTAAAGATCTCGGGATCGTCAAAGGGAATCTCTTCCTCTTTGATGTCGATGCCGAAGTTCTTTTTGATGTTTGCCTTGGCCTTGGAGATAACCGTCAGCGTACGCAGGCCCAAGAAGTCCATCTTGAGCAGGCCCATGTCGGCAACGGTATGGCCCTCGTACTGGGTAATCTCGACGCCGCCCTTGGTGTCGAGCTTGGTGGGCACGTGCTCGTTGACGGGGTCGCGGCAGATCAGAACGGCGCACGCATGCACGCCCTCGCCACGGGTAAGGCCCTCGATCGAGAGCGCCGTGTCGATGATGCGGCGGGCGTCGTCGTCCTTTTTATAGGCCTCGGCAAAGTCGGGGTTAAACAGATCCTCTTTGCCGGGTTGTTTTTCGAGCACCTGCTTGAGCTTGACCTTGGGGTCGCTCGAGACCATCTTGGACAGGCGCTGGCCCATGTAGACCGGGTAGTCCAGGACGCGCGCGGCGTCGTTGATGGCCTGCTTGGCCTTAATGGTCGAGTAGGTGATGACGTGGGTGACCTTCTCGGGACCGTAGAGCTGGCGAACGTGCTCCACGACCTCGAGACGCCGCTCATCGTCGAAGTCCATATCGATATCGGGCATCTCGGTACGCTGCGGGGACAGGAACCTCTCGAACATCAGACCGTTCTCGAGCGGGTCGAACGCGGTGATGTTCATGGCGTAGGCGACGATAGCGCCGGCGGCCGAGCCACGGCCGGGGCCGACGCCGATGCCGTTGTCCTTGGCCCATTGCACGTACTCGGCGACGATCAAAAAGTAGGCGGCAAAGCCCTTGTCGCAAATGACCTTGTATTCGTACTCAAAGCGCTCTTTGATGTTGACGCCACCGATCTCGCGCGTGGCCCAGTCGTCACCGTAGTGCTGGCGCAGGCCTTTCTCGCACTCGCGGCGGAACTGGCTCTCGTGCGTCTCGCCGGGATCGAGCAGCGGGAAGCGCGGCAGGATGATGGAGTCCCAGTCCAGCTCAACGTAGCACTTGTCGGCGATCTCGAGCGTGTTGTCGCAGGCCTCGGGGCAATACGGGAACATCGCCCGCATCTCCTCCTCGGTCTTCATGTAAAACTCCGAGCCGGTCATGCGCATGCGGTTGGGGTCGTCGACCTTGGCGTTCATGCCGATGCACATGATGACGTCCTGCACGGGCGCGTCCTCGCGGCGCAGGTAGTGGAAGTCGTTGGTGGCGATGACCTTGACGCCCACCTGTTTGGCGATATCAATGAGCGTGCGGTCCATTTGCTCGTCGGTCAGGCCGTTATCGGTGGTAATGCCGTGTTCCTGGATCTCAATATAGAAGTCACCAGGCTCGAAGGTATCACGGAAGGTCTCGGCCCACTTGATGGCGCCCTCCATGTCACCCCGGTCGATGTATTTGGGGATGATGCCCGCGATGCAGGCGCTGGTGCAGATCATGCCCTTGGCGTGGCGGCGCAGGTTGTCGAGCGTCACGCGCGGCTTGTAGTAAAAGCCCTGCACGGCGGCCTCGGAGACCGTTTGCATCAGGTTGACGTAGCCCTCCTGGTCCTTGGCCAGAAGGATCATGTGGTAGAGCTCGGGTTTGTGGTCGCGGGCGAGCGTCTCATCCGGCGTAAAGTAGACCTCGCAGCCAAAGATGGGCTTGATGACCAGAGGCGGCTTGAGCTCGTCGATATTGCCCTTCTCGTCCCACATGGCCATGTCCTTCACATACTGGGCATGCTCGCGCGGGTTTGCCTCGGGATCGGGCTCCACCAGCTCGCCGCGGCGGTCCTTTTCCAAGAAGGCCTTGTCGTGGCTCCACGTTTTGTACTCGGGCGTATTGTGGTTGACGGCGTCGCAGGCCAGCGCCAGATCGGGCACGCCATACATGTAGCCGTGGTCGGTAATGGCCACGGCGGGCATGCCAAGCTCAACGGCACGGTTGACCATATCCTGGATACGGGTTGCGCCGTCGAGCATGGAGAAAACAGTGTGGTTGTGCAGATGGACGAATGCCATGTGATGAGCTCCGATGCGGGTTCGTGTTCTGACTGAACGATTTTACCCCACGGCACGGACAGCGCCCGAACCTAGCCAAACCCACACGGGTAGCTAATTTGGGACGGGGCTTTTTTAGCTACCCTTTGACTGACGGCGAACGAGTCGGGGTCGGAATACATCTCAACCGATGTATGGGGGTAGCTAAAAGAGCCCCGTCCCAAATTAGCTACCCCTGAGCTGCAGTGGAATCGAAAAGGATTCCACCGCAAGTTATCTGAGGGTTAGAGGTTGTAGGTGACCACCTGGGGCTCGGCGAGCTCGACTAAGACAGCTGGGGCCGTCTGCTCCACGCGGACGAACTTGACGGTCACCGTCTTAAAGCCCGCCTTATGCAGAACATCCGAATAGACGCGCGCCTGCAGGGCGTGCTTCTCGAGCAGCTGGTCGGGTGTCTCATCCGGCGTGCCACCCGTCTTGTAATCGATGACCAGTGCGCGTGACGGATCGGCCGGGTCGGTCGCCAGCGCATCGATGGCGCCCTCGGCATATGCACCGTAGCGGGCAATGTCCTTGTCCTCGCAGCCCAGCGAGAAGAACGGCACTTCGGCACGGACGCACGGCCAGGCAAGAAGCTCGGCACGGACCGACGACCTGAGCCAGCGATTCAGGGCAACATCAAAACGCTCGCGCTGCTCCGGCGTCAGGCACCACAGGCGCGTCAGCGCATCGGCACGCTCAGCGGGCAGCGCATCGGCACCCATCTCGATGAGCCACTGGCAGGCGGCATGGAACGCCGAGCCCAGCGCCATGGGGTTGCCGGCGGGCTCGATAGCAGCCACGTCTGCATCGGCCATCTCCGAGCCATCCGACTCGGCATCGTCGCCTGCCTCGTCCATGGGAACACGCGCCTCGGCGGCACGGTCTTCCGTCTCGGCATGGAGCGCCGCGGCGATCGACGAATAGCTGTACGAATCACGCGCCGGGAACGGACACGTGCCCATGCGCACGCCCGCCGCCTGGGGATATACGAGTTCAAACGAATCGGGCTTGGGGTCGGCAGGACCGGGCACGGTTGAGTGCGCAGCATTATCGGCGACATCGGTATCGCCACGAACGAGCCTGCCCTCGGCATCCAGCGAAGCGTTGGCCTCAAACGCCTGCTCGCCAAAGGTAAAGTCCGAAAGCGAAATGAGCTCGTAGTCGCCCGGCTGGGAGTTGTCGAATACCAGGCGGTCGGCATCGAGCTGCGGCATGTCCAGAGCGTCGGTCGGCAGAATGCGGCGCAGCACGTCGTAGGTCAGATCGGTCTCGACATCGAAGGTCGGCGCACACACCTTGCCACGGCTCACGCCGGCATCCATCGCCAAGATCACCAGCTCGCGCGCACGGGTCATGGCAACATAGAGCAAACGGGCCCGCTCCTCGAGCGAAAGCTGCAGGTCGTCGTTGCGCAGGCGAGCAAATGCCTCGGCGGGAGAACCCGTCGCACAGACGTCCTCCATGAGCTCCGGCGGTAGCCACAGCGACGTGCCCTTGCCCTTAAACGCATGCTCAAACTGCTTTTTGACGTCATCGCCCTTTACGAACGTGCCGTCCGCGAGTTTAACGCCGTCGAAGCGTGCCGGCAGCGCCACGACCCGCGCTCCGCCCTCGACGCGACCCATCTGTGCCGCACCCGAGGACTTACGCACGCCAAAGCACTCGGCGACCGCCACGACCGGATATTCCAAACCCTTGGAGGCATGAACCGTCATGATGCGCACCGCGCCGTCGCCCTCCTCGTTCAGGGCGCCCGGAGCCTCCTTGCCCGCCAGGAAGCGATCGAAGGCAAGCGCAATGGAGCGCGGCGAGTTACCGAACTCGGCCTCCGCCTCGGCCACGGCATCGAGCGCCTTGAGCACGTTGGCGGCGATGGCCTTGCCCTCGGGGCCGCGCTGCGCCAGGCGCACGAACCAGCCGGAGGCATTGACCGCGTCGCGCGCGATGGCGGCAAACGAATCACGCCCCACGCGACGCAGTGCGTAGCGCAGCACCTCGCGGGCACGCGTCACGAGCGGCAAGCCCTGCAAGCCCGGCACATCGGAATCGCTCATGATACCCGCATCGATGTTGCGGCGCGACGTCTCGCCCGTCTGATCGTCGAGTTTGGTCGCCAGCGCCAGGAACTCCTGGGCGCCCAGCGCAAACATCGGCGAGGCCAGCAGTGGCATAAGACCCTGCGCCGTATCGGCCGGATTGGCGAGGGCACAAACCAGGGCGCGCACCGTCTGCACCTCGGCAGCTTGGGCAAAGACTGAGCCGCCCGCGATGACGCAGTCGAGCCCCTGGTCACGGAAGGCCTGTGCGTAGATGTCTGCGTTGGTCATGCGGCCCAGCAGCAGCACCATGCCGCCCTGGGGCTGGCCGGCATCGGCAAGCGCGCGGAATCTCTCCGCAATCGCGCGGGCCTTGGCCTGTGTGCGCTCCTGCGTACTGCCGCCGGCAACAAAGAGGGCCTGGCGGCGCGAGGCATCCGCCACCAGCGTGTCCTTGCGGCCGTCGCTCGCCTCAAGATCCAAAAAGCCCTGCATCAGGCCGCCGTCATCGCCGTCGAAGACGCGGGCCACATAGCGCAGCACCTCGTCGTGGCTGCGGAAGTTGCGCACGAGCTTGACGAGCTCGCCGGCGGGGGCATCGGACGTGGCAACCGTCTCCGACGCCGCCGTCGATCCCACCTTGCGCTCCTGGCGACGGAACACCTCGACCTCGGCGCCGCGGAAGCGATAGATCGACTGCTGCGCATCGCCCACGGTGCACAGCGCGCGCTCCCCCGCACCCGTCAGGTAACGGATCAGGTCGACCTGCATCTGGTCGGTATCCTGGAACTCGTCGATCATGACCATCTTAAAGCGGCCCTCGTACGCAGCACGAATGGCAGGGTAATCGCGCAGGGCCTCGTAGGCCATGCGCAGCAGGTCGTTATTATCGAGGGCGGACTGGGCAGCCTTCAGTGCGCGATACTCGGCCTCTACAGAGCGGGCCAAGCCCACCAGTGCATCGAGCGCGGGGCCACCGCAGGCAAGCACGATATTGATAAATGCATCGGCGGCCTCGGCCTTGAGCAGCTCGACCTGCTCCTTGGGGAACGCCTTGCTCGCGCGCGGCATGGTGCACGACATCATGAGTCGCTCCGCATCGGCCATGGTCTTGCCGCTCGCCTCGAACGCGTCGATGGCGTCGAGCGCCGTCTGCGCCTTCTCGGTCGCGGCCTTGCTTGCGCCCAGCGCCGATCGATAGGCATCGGCGAGCGCCGAGGTATCGGCCTGGCCGCGCGCCACGCACACGTCGTCCATACCGCCCGGCAGCTGGCTCGACAGCTCCAGCAGGTCACGCACCAGACCCTTGATGGTCGTGCCGGCGCCAAAGGGACCGCCCTCGCCCGCCATGGGATACCAGGCGTAGAGGGCCTTGAGCGATGCCGCGAGCTCGGGGGCGGCATCGGGTGCCGTCGCGCGGGCCAGCACATGCTCAACAGCCTGGTCCATGAGCTCGTCGGTATCGGTGAGCACCGTGAACTCGGGGTCGATGCCCAACTCCAGCGCGTGTGCGCGCAGGATACGCGAGCACATGCCGTGAATGGTCGAGATCCACGCGTCGTCGACGGTCAGTGCTTCCTCGTCCATGCCCTCGTCGATAAGCGCACGGCGCACGCGGTCGCGAATCTCGGCCGCGGCATCCTTGGTAAAGGTAATGGCGAGCACCTGGTCCAGATGCTCGACGAACGGACCGGATTCGGGCGAGAGCGCGTAGACGATGCGGCGCGTGAGGGTAAAGGTCTTGCCCGAACCGGCGCCCGCCGAGACAAACAGCGGACGGTCGAGCGTCTTGACGATCTGCAGCTGTTGCGGCATCAAGGTCGAAAGATCCATGGTCTACACGTCCCTCCTTACAAACGTTCCTTCGTGGTTATACGAGCAGCGGGCATGCGCGGCCTGCGTCGACGCCGGGTCGACAGCAGTGACGTTGCCCGCCTCGAGTTCGCGCAAGCGCTCGGCGATGCCGGCCTCCACGCGATCGAGCAGGGCGTCGAAGTCCATGCTGCCACCCTCGCCGGGGAAACCTTTCTTAAGGCCCGGGATGCGACCGTCGCCACGCTCTTCCTCGAGCAGCTCGGCGCTCGCGGCACCGCGCAGCGCGGGCCTAGCGCCCTTGGTCGAAAAATAGAGTGCCGCACGGGTATCCAAATCCAGCGCCCGGCGCATGGCCTGGGCGTAGATGAGCGTTTGGGTATGTGGCGGCAACCAGCGCGGATCGTCGATGGGCGCCGTGCCCGATTCCTCGTCGCGCACCGTAGGGTCGGCGAGCTTAAACTCCTCAACGCCCGTGCGATGCTTGTAGTCAATCACCACAGCGCGATTCTCGGCATCCACATCCACGCGGTCGATGCGCCCGCCGAGCGGCCAGCCGGCATACTCGACCTGGAGCTCGTTGAACGCAAACTCCAGGTAGCGCGGCGCGAAGGGGGCAAGCGCCTCGGACTCGTAGACAAGCACGCCCTCCAGCTGCGGCAAGATCTCGGCCACCTGGCGCTCCTCCACCGGCGAGAGCGGCACCAGCGGGCCCTCGTTGCCACGTTTGCCGGCGTGCTCGGCCAAGGTCTCGGCAAAGACCTCGTGCAGCAGCTCCTGCGCGCGCGGCAGGTTTTCGGGCGTCACACGCTCCATGCCCTCTTGGGGCAAACGGGCATGCAGATGTTCCAGCACGTCGTGGACAAAGTTGCCCTTCTCCATGTTGCCAAAACCCGCGTCGATAGACTGGGGCTTAACGCGATATGAGACGAACCAGCACAGCGGGCAGGTGGAATAGGCCTCGATCTGCGAGGCAGACGTCAGACGCGGTACAAGCGGCGCGTCCTCGCCCTCACCGTCCCGACGGCGCAAGACCAGATATGGCACGGCCGCCTCGCTCAAATGCTGAGGAGCCTCGCATGCCACGCGCTCGCGCTTGAGGCCCTTGCCGGCTGCAGGGTCAAAATCACCTACGATATCGCCCTCGCCCACGCATGTCACCTGAGCGGCACCGGTGGCCTCGGCATGCGCCCGCAACTCGGTCCACACGGCAGCCGGATAGCACTCGCGCGCCTGGCGATCGTGCGTCACGCGCGCAAGCGCAACCGGGCCACGTGCCGCCTGCATCGCGTGGCCAAAGCGCACGCGCAACAAGGCCGCAGGCTCAAGCGTCACGCCCTCGCGACCAAGGCTCGCAGCCAACGTGGCCAGCGGTCCTTCCTCGTGTGAGAGCGGATAGCTGTCCAGATCGACATCGGCAAACAGCACGGCATCGTAGCTGCCGGGGCGCAGAGCCGCCACATCGGCAAGCGAGGCAAAGCGAACCTGGGCACGTGGCGCACCGTCAACCTCGTAGGTCTCGTAATCGTAGGCGGTGCTACGCTTGTCCACCTTGGTGCGAATGCCATCGAGCACGGGCACGGTCGCGGCCTGCGACACGTCGAGCGCGCGGGCGTCATTCATAAGGATGTCGATGGCGTGGCGCAGCAGGGCCGCCTCCGCTTGGCGACGAGCTTGGCCATCCAGGCTGCCCAGCGAGCGATCGGGCAACGCCTCGGCAACGGCAAGCATGGCCTTGAGCGCCGTCACGGGCTTGTCGCGCCACAGTGCCTGGAACACGTCCGAGACCACACACGGTACGTTCTTAAACCAGTTTTCGTCGCTCGCCGCCTTGCGTGCGCCCCTCACCTGGCCTTGCACGCTCTGCAGCAGGCTCTTAACGCCCGCGGTAGTCTTGCTACGCGAGAGACGCATATTCTTATCGAAGATACGGGCATTGGCTGCATCAGCGCCCGAAAGCGGGCTGTAGATCCAGTCGGCAAGCTCAGGCGCGGGCCACCACTCGGTCTTTGACGCCACACCCTCATCGGCCGCCTTCATGCGCTCGATCAAGCTGGCAAGCGCCGCAAACTGCCTGCCCGCAATGGATTGGGAAAACGCCGTGAATTCAGTTGTCTCGGCAGCGATATGACGAGCCGCCAGACGAGAGGCGAGCTCACCGAACAGCTGGGGTGCCCGGGCAGAAACAACGAGCACGCGTACGGGGTCGGCGGAGAGGCCGGCGGTATCGTCGACCCCAAAACCCTGGCGCGCTTTTACCAGATCATCAATTGCGTCCGCATAAGCATGAGCGCGGGCGTGGGGGCCAGCGACCTCAATAAAGGCAGGCTGAGCGGTAGCTCCACAAGCGGCATCAGACGCGACGGCGTCCTCCCTCAGCGGCGCGACCTCAAACAGCACACCGCTGGCATCAAATGCCGCGGCAAGTTCCTCGCGCATCGCCGCCTGCTCGCGAGCAAGCAGCACGACGACCTCTCCCCCACTGTTCGCCACAGCAGACAGCAGCTCGAGCAGACCGTGCGTAAACGACGTGACGCCGCGTACACAGACGGCACGGGCGCACGCCGGCAGATTATCGGCCAGAGCGCTGGCCATAATGTCAGCCGCCTCGCAGGGCTCGACCATATCTCGACGGTCCAAACCGCCCGCGTAGGCACGCAAAAGCTCGAACACACGAGCCTCGGCATCGCTTTTTGGCACAGGCCGGCAATTGTTGCCACGGCATCGCTCGGCAGCTGTCCCCGCCACACCTGGCAGCACATCGCGGGCCATGCGCGCAAGCATGCGCACTGTGCCCTGGCTGCGCGAAAGCGGCTGCAGGTCGACATCATCGAGACGCGTGACCATGTCCGAAAACAGCATCTGGCGCTGCAGGTTGTCGACGAAACCGCGCCCGTCGCCCAAAAGCTCCCAAAGCGAGCGAAGCCACGACGCGGGCGTCTTGTAATCAATGCCCAGCGAAACGCCGGCTTCCGCCGCATCATGACGGCACAGGTCGAGCTCGGCAAACGTTGGTGCCAGCAGCACGGAACGCCCGTGGCGGGCAATAAGGTCGGCAAGCAGCGCCGACTCGGCATCGCTCAAATCCGTGCCGGCATTAGTGGTATAGATTCGAACAGGCATGGTCCTCCACTCAAACTGTTCGCAATAATCAGTGCATCCATCCTACCCGCCCAAGCGGACACATTGCCACCGCAGCTTCATCTTTTGGCGCTTTGGAGACAAGTCGCTTTGCACCGCATTGGTGCCAAGGGGGCAGACTCGTCCGTCGGTGCAAGGGGGACAGGTTCGCTTGCGCCACATTGGTGCAAGCGAACCTGGCCCCTTTGCACCAATTATTCGGCATATAAAAACCGCCCCCGGAGGAGCGGTTTTTCACAATTCGTTTTGCCGCGGCCTATTCGCCATCCTCCAGCTTAATGAGGATCTTGCGGTAGCCACCGTACTCGCCGTTGAGCGCCTTGGATACACGGCTCACCGTGGTGGACGAAGCGCCGGTACGGACCTGAACCTCGACATAGGGCTCGCCCTCGTCCAGGTAGCGCGCGACCTGCAGACGCTGCGATAGATCGCAAATCTCGCGCGGTGTGCAGATATCGGTCAAAAACGCTTGGATATCTTTCTCGTCGTCCAAAAGACTAAATGCGTGGACTAGCTGCTTGACATCAGGCTTGTCAAACATGTTCTCGATATTCATCGATCACCGCCAAACCCGCCAAAAGGCATCGAAGTTGATACTGGTACCGGGCATCGTTCGCCCATTCTATGCAATAGGGCAACGCATGTAGCTTTTGCCCGTAGCAGTTTAGCACACCACCAAACTAAAGTGACAAGACTCTCTGTCAGCGGCGCGTTTTTTAGGACGAACGCCGTTTTGAAACCGAATGCGCACGCAAGCTCCACGAATATCTGAGACAATGGGCGCCCAACGCAGAGGCGCACGCCAAGGCAACCATCCGATTCGCCGCGGCAAGCGAGCTTACGCGCCACCAACACGTCACGCGCACCGGAAAGGAACCCACCATGCGCTTCTTGCTCAACTGGCTTTTGACCTCAATCGCTATCGCGATCGCCACGTTCCTCGTCCCCGGCATTCAGCCCTTCGGCATGGCCGACGCCTGGGTCTGCTTTGCCTTTGTGGGACTGTTCCTCAACGTCGTCGACTCGCTCGTCAAGCCGCTCCTGACGGTCATCTCGCTGCCGCTCACCATTATCACGCTGGGTATTTTTCAGCTTGTAGTCAACAGCTTTATGCTCGAGCTTGCCAGCTACCTATCGGTAAATCTGCTGGGCGCGGGCATCTCCATTGCCAGCTTTGGGTCGGCCTTTATGGGTAGCATTTTGGTGTCCATCACTCGAAGCATCTTCGACAGCATCGCCGGGAACTAAAGCAACCGGATACGGACCGCCACAACACGCCAAAACGAAGGCCGTCCATCGCAACGATGGACGGCCTTCGCCTTTGTCAAGCCTCAGAGGACAAGAAAATCTACCATTTCTACCCCGTCCCCAAATGGCTGGTGGGGCTAGATGACGTAGTCGTAGCCCCCGTTGGGGGCGACGAGCGCATCGAGCGTCACACCGTCGAGGTAGTCGTTGATGAGCTTGTCCAGGTTCTTCCACACGTCGAGCGTGGGGCACTCATCAGATCGCGAGCAGCCCTTGCAGTCGCCATCCAGGCAGGCGACCGGCGCCAGGCTGCCCTCGGTCAGGCGCAAGATCTCTCCCACCGTGTACTGCTCGGGCGGGCGCGTGAGCACGTAGCCGCCGCCCTTGCCACGCATGCCCGAAAGCATGTTGGCGCGCACGAGCGTAGCCAAGATGTTCTCGAGATATTTCTCGGAAATCCCCTGTCGCGCCGCGATCTCTTTGAGCGGGATGCGACCGGCCGCCTGGTGCTCGGCCAGGTCGACCATAACGCGCAGGGCGTACCTGCCCTTAGTAGAAACCAACATATATAGTGCTGCCTTTCGGTCTTTTAATCCGTTGAAATTCTAGCCGAAAAATTGGCTTTGAAAATACCCATTCCAGTCAAGGTGGTTAATCAGCTCGTAATAATCTCCTATTTCCTATTGCATTACTAGGCTTTAGTGTCTACTATGCTTGCCAACAGCTAAATGAACAACCTATAAGGTTTATGGGTTTAGCTACTAGGCCACCGTAAAACCACACGGTATCCAGTCGTTTGAACACTTGGAGGTTCACCATGAGCAAGGTTTATACGTCCATCGATCAGCTTATCGGCCACACCCCGCTTTTGGAGCTCACTCACTTTGAGGCCGATGAGGACCTTAAGGCCCGCGTGCTTGTCAAATTGGAATACTTCAACCCCGCCGGGTCCGTCAAAGACCGCGTCGCCAAGAACATGATTGACGAGGCCGAGAAGGCCGGCAAGCTCGTGCGCGGCGGCGACTATACCATCATCGAGCCCACGAGCGGCAACACCGGCGTCGGCATCGCCTCGGTGGCGGCGGCTCGCGGCTACAAGGTGATCATCACCATGCCCGAAACCATGTCCGTCGAGCGCCGCAAGCTTATGCAGGCATACGGCGCACAGCTCGTGCTCACCGACGGCTCCAAGGGCATGAAGGGCGCCATCGCCAGGGCCGAGGAGCTGCAGAGGGAGACCCCCAACAGCATAATCGCCGGCCAGTTTGTGAACCCCGCCAACCCCGCCATCCATAAGGCCACGACCGGCCCCGAGATCTGGGACGACACCGACGGCAAGGTCGACATCTTCGTCGCCGGCGTTGGCACCGGCGGCACCGTGACCGGTGTGGGCGAGTTCCTCAAGGAGCAGAACCCCGAGATTCAGGTTGTCGCCGTCGAGCCCGCCACCTCCCCGGTACTCTCCAAGGGCCAGGCCGGTCCGCACAAGATCCAGGGCATCGGTGCCGGCTTTGTGCCCGACGTCCTCGACACCCAGGTCTATGACGAGATCATCCCCGTCGAGAACGACGACGCCTTTGCCACCGGCCGCGCCGTGGGCCACAAGGAGGGCGTGCTCGTGGGCATTTCGTCCGGTGCCGCCGTGTGGGCCGCGCTGCAGCTGGCCAAGCGCCCCGAGAACGAGGGCAAGACCATCGTGGCACTGCTCGCCGATACCGGTGAGCGCTATCTGTCCACGGCACTGTTCCAGGACTAGAGCCTTTTTCCCATAGGTTGAGCTCAGGGACGAACCTGCCTCCTCTCTCCCGGCGGTCTGAGCCCATCCCGTCAGGGTGTCCCACGAGACGTCCGAACTTGCTACAATGTCTGCGGCGCGGAACCAGCCTCCCGCGCCGCTTTTCTTTTTTGGCCACATGCCACCAAGGAGAACCTCCCCATGCACAACAAGCGCGTGCTCGTCGCCATGAGCGGCGGCGTCGATTCCAGCGTGACTGCCTATCTGCTCAAGTGCCAAGGCTACGAATGCGTCGGTGCCACTATGCGCCTCACCCGCCCCGCGCCCGATCCCGTCAAGGGCATGAGCAAGGTCGACCGTGACATCGCCGATGCAAAGGCCGTCGCCGATCGCCTGGGGATACCTCACCATGTGCTCGACCTGCAGCAGGCCTTCGACCGCAACGTTATCGAGCGCTTCGTGACTGCCTACCAGGAGGGGCTGACGCCCAACCCGTGCATCATCTGCAACCGCCATATTAAGTTTGGCGCGCTGCTCGACGCGGCACTCGATATGGGCTGCGACTACATTGCCACGGGTCACTACGCCAAAACGAGCCAAGCGCCCGATGGCACCTGGCAGCTGCACCGCGGCGAAGACTCCAAGAAGGACCAGAGTTACTTTTTGTATTCGCTCACGCAAGAGCGCCTGGCACGCACAATCTTTCCGCTGGCAGGGTTGGACAAAGAGCACGACGTGCGCCGCATTGCCGCCGAGCAGGGCTTCATCAACGCCAAGAAGACCGAGAGCGAGGATATCTGCTTTATCGCGGACGGCGACTACGCGGGCTATATCGAGCGCCGCTGCGGGCATGCCGCCGAGCCGGGCGATATTGTATGGCGCGACGGCAGCGTGGTCGGACGCCACAACGGCGCACTGCGCTATACCGTCGGCCAGCGCAAGGGCCTGGGCGTCGCGATGGCGCGCCCCGTGTATGTAACGGGCGTCGATGCCGCCAACAACATTGTGCATCTGGGCGAGGCTGAGGACCTGACGGCGACAGCACTCACGGCCAACGACTGGATTTGGAGTGCCCCTGCCGACCGCATGGAGGCAGAGCTCACGTCCGGCGACATTCGCGTGGGTACCAAGTACCGCTACCGTCAAAAGGACCAGGCAGCGACCCTTACACGTGGCGCCGACGGACAGATGCTTCTGACCTTTGACGAGCCGCAGCGAGCCATCGCCCCCGGCCAGGCCGTCGTTATCTATCGCGGCGACGTCGTCCTGGGCGGCGGCACCGTGACCGGCGCACTTAAGTAGCCACGGGTTTATCGCTGCACGTGTCGAAGTACCTCAACAGCGGCACCAACCTCGATTACGCGACGCTCGAGGCCGCGGCAAATGGACTCGAGCCGGCCCTCCGCTGTGGCCCATTCGCTCTGCGAAAGAATCTCGATCGCCTCATCAACAAATCCGTTGAGCCGCGATGAATCGAACCAATCGAGTGAGTCCGCAAGCGCCAGCTGGACGGAAGGGTCGGACCCAAACGGCTTAGCAGAAAACCCAAACTCCCCAGCTGCGAGCACGGCAGTTGGTACGTTGTACCACAGGCAGTTGCCGCTATCGAACAGCGGAGCAGGCCTTATCTCCAGGGTGTCGACATTGCGGATGATGCCGAAGTTTCGCCAATGGCGATCGCTGTTGGCCAAAAGGGCATCGCAGACAATCATCTGCGACATAGACCTTCTCACGGCAGCCTCGTCTGCTCCATGCTTACCAAGGAAGCGGCAGTACCGGTCGTATGTCGAGTTTCCCCGCTGGCTACCAAGTGCGCCCTTAACGTAAAAAGCCGGAACGTATTCCTCGCGGCCGTCAAGAAAGTCGTTGCACAGACACACAGGGCCATCGAACATTCGCTCAACCGTATAAGGAACAAACTCGCCCTCCGACAACAAGCGACGATGTAGAGCCGTTGCAACCGCCTCGTTAAAGGGACGCTGATCGTCCATGCCGCACCCCTTGACCAGAACGCGAACAGCGTTGCGAATCATCCACGATTTAGGAAGCTCGCCCTCGGACGTGTTATCCGGATTTTTAAGACCGATGCCCTCCAGCCAACCCGAACGTCCCTCGGGCACCGATCGCTCAAAATCATTCTCGAAGTAATTGAGGTTTCGCCATTTGAGCCCGTCGCATTCTGCCGGCCGCAGCCAATAGCAATCCGAAAGCGAGAGGCCCAGACACTGAAGCGGGACCTCGATGCCACTGGCAATTCCCAGTTCACGATAGCGCGAGACGAGTCCGGGGCGGACATCGGGCACCGACCGATGGCTCCACCACACGTTGAGCTCCCGTTTATTCACCGTAGGAGAAGAGCTCGAGCACGTGCCAAACGGCATTCGTTGTGCATCGAGGACCTCCGCGATTTCGAAGGGAAATTCGCGCGACGGATCAAATGAGACATGCGCGACCTCATGGTCGGCCGACATCAGCGTAAACTTGCGCCCCACATCGGCCGCAGGACGGCGTCCACGTTTGCGGACCTTTTGATAAGCGACCGCGGAATTGTACTCGACCATCTTCCGTCCGCCCACAATATCGCACGCGAGCGTTCCCGATGCGGCAAGTTGAGATATGCGGGCTTTCGTAACGCCCAGCAGGCGGGCAGCATCACCCATAGACAAGTACTCAGATATATCCATACACCGCATCAACTCGTTAAGTAATTTACACGTTTAGTTAATAGATTACATACATCATAATACTAAACGACCCAAAGCGAAAAAAAGCCCGAGAAATCGGGCCTTAGCGATTGGTCAGCCGAGTCGCAAGCTGCTCCCCTAGCGCTGAACGTAGGCGCGAACCAGCTCGTAGGTATTGCGCACGCCGTCGATGTGGCTGCGCTCGTAGTTGTGGCTCGCGTACACGCCGGGGCCGATCAGGCCGTGGCGGATGTCGTAGCCGGCAGAAAGCGTGGCCTCAACGTCTGAGCCGTAATGCGGGTACACGTCGATGGCGTAATCGAGCTCCAGCTCGCGCGCGATATTGGACAGCGTGGTCACCAGATCGTAGTTGTAGGGGCCGCCCGAATCCTTGGCGCAAATCGACACCATGCGCTCGGTGCAGCCCAGGTCGTCGCCCACGCAGCCCATGTCCACGCTGATCATCTCGCGCGTGTCGGCCGGCACAAAGGCACCGCCGTGGCCGACCTCCTCGTACACCGTAAAGAGCAGTGAAACCTTGCGCGAAAGCGTCACCTCGCCAGCGGCGACGGCGCGGGCCAAACCCAGCAAAATGGAGGCCGACAGCTTGTCGTCCAAGAAGCGGCTCTTAATATAGCCGCTCTCCGTCACCGTGGTGCGCGGATCCATAGCGATGATGTCGCCCGTCTGAATGCCCAGCTCAAGCACATCATCCTTGCTGTCGACATTCTCATCGAGCAGGATTTCCATGTTCTTCTCGATGGCCTTGACCGGCTCGTCGGCCACGTGCGCCGAAGGCTCGGTATTGAGGACCACACCCGTGTACACATTGCCATCGCGCGTGCAGACGGTGCAGTTCTCGCCATCGGCCGTAGACCACTGATGCCCGCCAAGCGTCGTGGGACGCAGGCGACCATTGTCCTTAATGGAGCGCACCATGGCGCCCAGGGTATCGACATGGCTCGCCAACACAAGCGGCTCGCCCTCGCCGCCAAGCTCAACCAGCACGTTGCCCTTATTGGAACGCTCGGGGCCAAAGCCCATATCGCGCAACGTTTCCATTAGATAATCAGTCGCCGCACGGGTATAGCCCGTAGGCGAAGCAATAGAAGTCAGCGTCTTAAGCTGTCCCGCGATATAGGAGAGCGTCTCCTCTAGAGAAGCATCAATATTAGAAGCCATATGCGTCCTTCCAAGTAAAACTAAGACCGAGTCCCGATTTTAACCGTTCTGCACGGTCAATGCCCTAGGAGCCGAGCCGCCTCCCGACGTCCCCGCACCGGTTTTTTGCACGCGCACGTCTTACAATCCCAATCTTGCATAAATCCTATCGGTATCTGCATAGAAATGAGGAATCTTTTTGCTTCGTCTCAGGGTACCCCACCTTGGGCCGTGCAAAAAACGGAGTATTCAGCACCGTGGGCCCCAACGACCCCATCGCGAACGACAAAACGACGCGGTTACAGCAGTGTTGCAGGTCGTCGCAAAGCAGAAACTCAGTAGCAACCCCCTCCACTCATCGATAGCCCGCCCACAATGGCTGTCGATGGGCGCCTGTGGGCCACTACGGGTCCTTCAAAACGTTATGCATTTTTAAGAGCTTGCTGAATACTCCCAAAAATGCACGCTGGGAAGTGCACCACCTATCCGCAGCGGGCAGCATGCCTTGGTTTTACCCATCTCGGGGCATCGACGAGGCACAAAAAGCCCCGCCGTGCGTAGCGCGGCGGGGCCAGCGGCAAGTCAAAAGACCATACGCCTACAGGCGAAAGAACGCCAAACTAGGCTAGGCAGCCGGGCAGATCTTCTTGAAGAGCTCGATGACGTCGTCGAGCGTCGCCTCGCGCGGGTTGCCCGGGAAGCAGGCATCGGCCATGGCGTCCTTGGCCAGGACCTCGATCTCGTCAGCCTTCATGGCCTCGCAGACGTGCGGGATGTTCACGTCAGCGGAGAGCTGCTTAACGGCGGCGATAGCGGCGTCGGCAGCCTCATCGGTGCTCATGCCCGTGGTGTCAACGCCCATGGCGACAGCGACCTTGGCCAGGCGCTCGGCGCAAACCGGCTTGTTGAACTCCATGGCAATCGGCAGCAGCATGGCGCAAGCGACGCCGTGCGGGGTGTCGTAGTGAGCGGACAGGGTGTGAGCCATGGCGTGATCGATGCCCAGGCCAACGTTAGAGAAGCCCATGCCGGCAACATACTGACCAAGAGCCATGCCCTCGCGGCCGGAGCCGGGCTGGCCGGACTTGGCCTCGGCAACGGAGTCGCGCAGGTTCTCGCTGATCAGCTTGATGGCCTCAAAGTGGAACATGTCGGAGAGTTCCCAAGCGCCCTTGGTGGTGTAGCCCTCGATGGCGTGGGTCAGAGCGTCCATGCCGGTGGAAGCGGTCAGGCCGGCGGGCATGGAAGCCATCATGTCGGGGTCGACGACGGCGACCTCGGGGGCGTCGTTGGTGTCGACGCACACGAACTTGCGGACCTTCTCGGGGTCGGTGATGACGTAGTTGATGGTCACCTCAGCAGCGGTACCGGCGGTCGTCGGCACGGCGATGGTGAACACGGCGTGGTTCTTAGTGGGAGCAACGCCCTCGAGGCTGCGGACATCGGCGAACTCGGGGTTGTTGATGATGATGCCGATGGCCTTGGCAGTGTCCATAGAGGAGCCGCCACCGACGGTCACGATGGCATCAGCCTCGGCGGCCTTGAAGGCCTCGACGCCGTCCTTGACGTTCTGAATAGTGGGGTTGGGCTTGATCTCAGAGTAGAGGCTCCAAGCGATGCCAGCCGCATCGAGCTCATCGGTCACCTTAGCGGTAACGCCAAACTTGACCAGATCGGGGTCGGAGCAGACGAAAATCTTCTTGTAGCCGCGACGCTGGAGCTCGCCGGGGATCTCCTTGATGGCGCCGGAACCATGATAAGAAATGGTGTTGAGAACGAAACGATTAGCCATTGATAGCCTCCCATCGTGTGCGGGGCACCCATTACGCCCCACGCTATGGCTCCCATCCTAACGCTTTTGAAGCGAAAAACGCGTGAGAATGTCAGATTATTTAAAGCGTTTCAACAACTGGTATCGTCACCGCCTGACCACTAAACAAAAAAGGGGCGGCCGAGATGACCGTCCCCTCCCCATTATTGATCAGTGTGGCAAGGGGTCAGCCCCTTGCCGCATCCTGCCGCTATTTTTGGCAGGCCTCTTTCCAATCTTCGCAGGCGCGCTTCCAGCGAAAACGCAGGTCGCGCTCGCGGTCGATAAACATGATGGCAAACGCCACGAACAGCAGCACGCTCGCCACCGCAATAGCGTGCAGCCCCATGCGCCCAATGCACCAGTTTCCCAGCACAGCGCCAAACACAAAGGTAAAGATCACGCCAAAGTACAGCAGGCCGTTTTCCAAAAAGCCGCGCTTGTGGGTGATGATGTAGTCGTCCACGTTTTGCAGCGCGTTGCGCAGGTTACCGATGCACATGGTCGTGGCAATGCCGTGACCGTGGATCTTGCGAAAGCTCTCGACCTGCATACCGCAGGCAAACGAGATGAGGCAGTTGGCGAGCAAGTTGTAGCCGCCACCGGGGATAAAGCTCACGCCCAGCAAGATGACGGCTTCAAAGAACACCGTCACCTGGCGCCAGTGAATCACGCTGCCAAACCGTTCGTGTACCAGGTCGGCAAGCATAATGCCCACGGCAAACGACACCACAGGGAAGAAATAGCGCCCCGCGAGCGCCCAATTGCCCTCCGAGATGCTCACGCCCACCAGCAAGATGTTGCCCGTCTGCGCGTTGGCGAAAACATGGTCGCGCCCAATGTACGAATAAACGTCCATAAAGCCACCGGCGAGCGCCAAGATGATGCCCAGCTCAATAGACTCCGATATCTGTTTGGCACGCTGCATCGTCGTGCGCCCTCCTTGTTGACGACCCTCTCGTGCGTTGGCGGAAACATAGCCGCCGTTCATACTGTAACCCATTGACAACATGGCGCGCCCGCGAGACGGATTCCCCAACGCGCAGATACACCGTCTGGAAACAAACGGCGGGCCCGGCATCGACACCCGACACCTCGTGTACTCCACCAGTCTTTTTAGCCCCATTACAGTTTGAGTCGTCCGAAAGGGCGGCTCTTTTCCGTTGCACGGCTATA
>OLNL01000215.1_pt1 | contig 67272 bp, 85 predicted proteins | sample 1672181 | NCBI WGS metagenome assembly OLNL01 (sample SAMEA3136656, study PRJEB25190) | human gut metagenome | biome: human gut; feature: human-associated habitat; material: faeces | place: Austria | collected 2013
GCGGTACATAAGGCGCTAAAGAACACCGCCTAAGTACCGGCCGCTCCAGAGTACCTTCTTCTCAAATTATGGATATGCAAAATTAGTCTGTTAACAACCTACTCGTTCTCGTTTTATCTACTATTTCTCTTTTAATTAAAATGTAGGTTCAACTATTTCTGGTGATTTTCCACATACTTCACTACGTCGCCGACTGTTTTGAGTGTCGGAAGGTCTTCTTCCGGAATTTCGATCTCATATTCATCTTCTAATGCTGTTACCATCTCGAAGAGGTCTAAAGAATCTGCGTCTAAATCCTCTTTGAAATCTGCACTCTCTGTAACCTTCTCCACATCAATTGCTAAATTCTCTGCGATAATCTCTCTAATCTGCTCTAACATAATTTTTTTCTCCTTTTACCATTCAATAATTGTTGCGCCCCAGGTCAGGCCTGCCCCGAATCCTGCCAGCACGATTTTCTGTCCTCGTTTTAATCTTCCGTCTCTATTCATTTCATCTAACAGAATCGGAATACTTGCGGAAGATGTATTTCCATACTCTTCCATGTTCATTGGGAATTTTTCGACCGGTTCGCCCATGCGTTTTGCTACGGCTTCCAGAATTCTCCGGTTCGCCTGATGTAAAATGTACCAATCGATTTCTTCTGGTTTTACTTCATTTTTTTCCAGCACTTCCTGAATGACTTCCGGTACCTGCTTAATTGCAAACCGGAATACTCCCTGACCGTCCATCTGCATGAGATAGTCTTCACTGTTCAAATGTTTCCCGCCAATCTCATCATTTTTCTGAAAAGGAAGTCCATTCTCCTCTCGCTTACTGTAACACAAAAGCGCCTCTCCTCGAGTCCCGTCAGAATGTGCCGCCGGAATATAACTGGCTCTTTCATCTTTTTTTATTACTGCTGCACCGGCGCCGTCTCCGAAAAGAATACACGTCCCACGGTCCTTCCAGTTCGTCAGCCTGGACAGCGATTCACTTCCTACGATCAGAACTGTCTGATAAATCCCACTTTCTATGTATGCCAATGCTGTATTGTATGCCAGTACAAACCCGGTACATGCTCCATTCAAATCAAAACAGACTGCTTTGTCTGCACCAATGGCCTTTTGCACTTCGCATGCGCCACATGGAATAATGACATCCGAAGAAATCGTGGACATCAGAATCAGATCCAGTTCTTCTGGCAAAACTCCTGCATTATCAAGAGCTCGTTTTGCAGCTTCATTCGCCATGGACACGGTCGTCTCTTTCACTGCAATATGGCGTCTCGCAATTCCGGTCCGTTCTCTGATCCATGAATCACTTGTCTCTACAAGCTCTGCAACCCCATCATTATCCATAACATAATCCGGGACACAGGAGCCTGTTCCACAAAATCTTGCACTCATATCTTTCCTTTCTGAAGTTTTTCTTTGAACTTCAATTTATTTGAGTTTCAATTATTTTGACCTTCAAAGTATACATAACAAAAAAAGCTTTGTCAAGAACATTTTTCTTAAATCCGACTTTTCTCCTCTTTCAAAACCCATTGATTTTCCCCCGAAAACTCTCTATACTATCTTTTATGGTAACTATATCGTAAGGGAGTGTATCTGATTTATGAATAAAAAAGAAGTTTTGGAGATCCGCAAGCAGTTTACCCCGGAAAACTGCACAATTACCCGTATCTGCGGCTGTTATGTGGATCATGAAAAAGAGAAAAAAATGGAGATGAAAAAAGCTTTTCTTTCCATGCCGGAGGAAGAAGCTTTCAAGTATTTTGACATTTTCAAGCATACATTATCCGGAACTGTTGGCAAGAACCTGATGACTATGGAATTCCCGCTGGACCAGGAGCTGGAAGGCGGCGCGCAGGAGCTCCTTTTAAGGCTGCGCGATACGAAACTTACTGATGATCTGCTTTTGGAAGAATTCTACGACAAGGTTATTGAGAACTACGAATTCGCGGAAAACTACTATATTATATTGATTCATGCTGCATACGATGTGCCGGGGAAATCTTCCGATAATATGGAAATGTTTGACGCTTCCGATACCGTATATGAACATATCATGTGCAGTATCTGCCCGGTAAAATTGACGAAAGCCGGACTTACATATAACGCCGAAAAGAACAATATTGAAGACCGTATCCGTGACTGGTTCGTGGAGATGCCTGCGACCGGTTTTCTCTTCCCGGCTTTCCAGGATCGTGCAAGTGACGTTCATCACGTCCTGTACTACTCCAAGAAACCAGAAGATCTCCAGCCTGACTTTATTGCAAATGTACTTGGCAATATTACACCGCTTACTGCAAAGGATCAAAAGACAACGTTTCAGTCTCTTGTCAGTGATACACTCGGTGAGGATTGTGACTATGACACCGTCCGCAATATCCACGACAATCTGAATGAACTTATGGAAGAAGCCAAGGAATCTCCTGACCCACTGGAGCTGTCCCGTCCAGACGTGAAACACCTGTTAGAGCGAAGTGGAGTCCCGGAAGAAAAAATGGAACATTTCGATAAGAATTTTGAGGAAGCTGTCGGTGAGAAAAATACTCTCCTTGCTTCCAACATTGCCAGTGTCAAAACTTTCCAGATTGAGACACCTGATATTGTAGTAAAAGTTAATCCGGAAAGATCCGACCTCGTAGAGACCCGTGAAATCGATGGAAGACGTTGTCTTGTCATCGCGATTGACGACCATCTTGAGGTAAATGGCATCGAAGTCCGTTAAAATGTAGTTAAAAACAGAAAGTTTTTCTAAACTTTCTGTTTTTTATTTGCGTATTCCCCCGAGTTTCTGTATAATTGTATACTATATAGATACCAGTGTCATAAATCTATTTTCATTTTGTGCTTGCACAAAAATGAAAGTTAGATTTCATGACATGCCCAGATATGAGCCTAGAAGCGTGGCGTAAGCTGCGCGATATGCGAATATCTGATAGAATTGCGAGAGTGTACAGCACGCAGCAATTCGTATGGTATCAAAAAATTAGAATTTATCGAAAGGAAGAGTAGTTATGGAGAAAAACACAAACAAAAAAAGCGCCAGTGCTCTCATTGGCGCAGCATTTCTTATGGCGACCTCTGCAATTGGTCCTGGATTCCTTACACAGACAGGACAGTTCACAGGAAACCTCAAAGGAAGCTTTGGCTTCGTAATCTTAGTATCAGTTATTTTAGCAGCAATCGTTCAGCTTAACGTATGGAGAGTCTTATGCGTATCCGGTATGCGTGGTCAGGACGTTGCTAACAAAGTCCTGCCAGGTCTTGGATATGTGATTGCATTCCTCGTTGTAGCCGGCGGACTTGTATTCAACATTGGTAACGTTGGTGGCGGTGCCCTCGGATTCAACAGCTTGCTTGGCATCCCGACTACATATGGCTGCTTCCTCGCAGGAGCAATAGCGATCTGTGTATTCCTTTACAAAAATGCATTAGATGCAATGGACACACTGACAAAAATTCTTGGTGGTATCATGATCGTCGTTATTTTTGTTGTCATCCTGATTGTAAAACCACCAGTAGGAATGGCTGTAAAGGAAACATTTGTACCAACTGCTCCTATGGACAGTATCTTCCCTGCAATTCTGACACTTCTTGGCGGAACTGTTGGCGGATACATCACATTTGCCGGTGCACATCGTCTGATCGATGCCGGTATTACAAAAGAAGAGAATTTAAAAGAGATCAACAAGAGTTCTGTTATGGGAATCGGAATTGCAACGATCGTCCGTATCTTGCTGTTCCTTGCAATCTTAGGCGTTGTTGTTGAGACTGCAACTTCCCCGGCTACAACTCTTGATGCAAGCAACCCGGCTGCCGACGCATTTTTACAGGGTGCAGGTCAGATCGGATACCGTTTCTTCGGACTGGTACTTTTGTGTGCGGCTGTTACATCTATCATCGGATGCGCCTACACATCTGTATCTTTCCTGAAAACTTTCAGCAAGACAATTGCCAACAATGAAAAATGGTTCATCGTTGGATTTATCGCTCTTAGCACCGTTGTTATGGCTCTCATCGGACAGCCTGCAACTCTGCTCGTATTAGCAGGTGCCCTCAACGGACTGATTCTTCCTATTACATTGGGAGTATGTCTGATCGCATCTCAGAAGAAGTCTATCATGGGCGAGAACTACAAACACCCGATCGTGCTTCTGATCCTTGGAATTATTGTAGTTGTAATCTCTGCATACCTTGGAATCACTTCCCTTGGAAAGCTGAGCGCACTGTTCGGATAAGGAGATGTTTTTTATGGAAGAAATTAAAATCCACACAGCCGGTGACTCTTCTGTCCTGATTGAATTCGGACAGGAGATCTCCCCGGAGATCAATGCAAAAATTACGGCCTTCGTCCATCTGATGAAGGCCCAGCATGTTGAAGGAGTCAAAGATATGATTCCTGCATTTACAAGTCTTCTGATCAACTACGATCCAAGAGTTGTAAATTACGGCGCATTAAAAGAGCGTCTGGAAAAGCTGTTAAAACTTGAGGTCAGCCAGGAAACTGCTCCGTCACGGATCTTTGATATTCCGGTCTGCTACGGTGGCGAATATGGACCTGACCTGGAAAATATCGCAATGCATGCCAATCTTTCTACTCAGGAAGTAATTGATATCCACAGCAGTGAAGACTATCTGATCTACATGCTCGGATTCCTTCCTGGATTTTCTTATCTTGGGGGACTGGACGAACGGATCCACACACCAAGACTTGCAAATCCGCGTATTAAGATTCCGGCAGGAAGCGTCGGCATCGGCGGTTCCCAGACGGGAATCTATCCGCTCGACTCCCCTGGAGGCTGGCAGCTTCTGGGGCTGACTCCGGTAAAGACTTACGATCCGAACCGCGAGATTCCAATCCTTTTCGAAGCCGGTGATTATATTCATTTTGTACCGGTCACAGAAAAAGATTTTCTTGAGATTAAAGAACAGGTGAATCAGGGAACTTACGAGTGTGTGATTCGCCAGAAAGGAGTGTAATATGGGAATTCGCATTTTAAAAGGCGGAATGCTTACAACTGTACAGGACAGTGGGCGCCCGGGCTATCAGAGCCAGGGGTTCGGCGTATCTGGTGTTATGGACCGCCGCTCCTTCAAAATTGCCAATCTTCTTCTGGATAATCCGGAAAATGAAGCAGTTCTCGAATTCACTCTTCTTGGACCAACACTGGAATTTACTTCCGAGACGATCATCGCTATCACGGGAGGTGATTTTCAGCCACAGGTCAACGGAAAGCCTGTGAAAATGTATACGGCGCTCTATATGCACCGTGGAGATATCCTCTCATTTCGTGGCTGCCGTACCGGAAGCCGCGGCTACATCGCATTTTCCAGTTATCTGGAAATCCCGGTCGTTATGGGAAGCCGCTCTACCAACATCAAATGTGGACTTGGAGGATTTAAGGGACGCCGCCTCTTAGACGGTGACTATATCAGCTTCCGTGCCAAAAGAAGATACTTGCCTTATTTCCTGTCTAGAAGCCTGGATCTCAACGAGTTTGATCAGGACAACATTACACTGCGCGTGATTATGGGACCACAGGACGATGCATTTACCGCGGCAGGAAAAGAGACATTTCTATCTTCCGAATATGTTGTAACGAGTGAGTTCGACCGCATGGGCTGCCGTCTGGAAGGACCATTTATTGCATCAAAGTCAACAACAGACATTATCTCTGATGGAATCGCATTCGGTTCTGTTCAGGTACCTAGCCATGGAAAACCAATCATTCTGCTGGCGGACAGACAGACTACCGGCGGATATGCGAAGATTGCTACAGTCATCTCTGTAGATATTCCAAAACTGGTTCAGAGAAAGACAGATCACAAAGTGAAGTTCCAGGCAGTTACTGTAGAAGAAGCCCAGGAACTCCTTGCACTTGAAGCAAAAGAAATGAACGAATTCAGACATCAGATCTACCAGCCTTGTAAAGAGGTTCTGGACTGCCGTCTGGTCGCAAAACGAATCAGCAAATTATTCCAGTAAAAAGAAAGGAAGGACATCATGAATTTAGATAAAATTGAAAAGCTTGTAAAGATTATCGAAGAGTCTTCCCTGCAGGAATTTTCCATTCAGGAAGGCGATATTAAAATAAAAATGAGTAAACGCGCAGGCGAAAGCGTTGCCGTCCCATTTGCACCAGGTATGGGAATGCCGGTTGCAGGAACTGCTGCACCGGAAGCTGCTACTGCAGATGAGACTTCTGGAGAAGTGGAAGAAGAAACATACATTACTTCCCCGATCGTCGGAACATTTTACTCCGCACCTTCACCGGAAGCTAAAGCTTTCGTAAAAGTCGGTGACCGTGTAAAAGCCGGTGAGACTGTATGTATTCTGGAAGCTATGAAACTGATGAATGAAATTGAAAGTGATTTTGACTGCGAGATCGAGGCCGTTCTTGTCAGCAACGAACAGAGAGTTGAATATGGTCAGCCACTCTTTAAAGTAAAGAAGCTTGACGACTAAGGAGGAGTTCCATGTTTCATAAAATATTGATTGCAAACCGCGGAGAGATTGCTGTTCGTATTATCCGCGCCTGCCGTAATATGGGTATCCGCAGCGTAGCAGTCTATTCCAAAGAAGATAAAGACAGTCTTCACGTACAGCTCGCCGACCAGCGTATCTGTATCGGTGAAGGCCCTGCCAGAAACAATTACCTGAATATGCAGCAAATTGTCACAGCTGCCCTGAACATCGGAGCCGATGCGATCCACCCTGGATTTGGTTTCCTCTCTGAGAATTCAGACTTTGTACGTCTGTGCGAAGAACACGGTATTGCATTTATCGGACCAAGTGCAGATGTTATCGACAGCATGGGAAATAAATCCCACGCCAGAAAGACAATGATGGAGGCCGGAGTTCCGGTCGTTCCAGGTACGAAAGATCCAGTCTATGACGTAGAGACCGGCGAAAAGCTTGCAGACGAAATCGGTTATCCGGTTATGATCAAAGCCTCCTCCGGCGGAGGTGGAAAAGGCATGCGCGTCTCCCGCTCTAAAGATGATTTTGAATTCAATTTCAACATGGCTCAAAGAGAGTCTGCCAACGCATTTGGCGATGACACCATGTACATTGAAAAATATATTGAAAACCCACGCCATGTAGAGATCCAGATCATGGCTGACACTCATGGAAATGTAGTGGCTCTCGGCGAACGTGACTGTTCTGTACAGCGTAACCACCAGAAGTTGATTGAAGAATCTCCTTCTCCGGCTATCACAGCCAATACCCGCGCTTCCATGAACCACGATGCCGTTCTTGCCGCAAAAGCTGTTGGTTACACAAATGCCGGAACGATCGAGTTCATTCTTGACCAAAGCGGAACTTACTACTTCATGGAAATGAATACCCGTATTCAAGTCGAGCACGGTGTCACAGAAATGGTTACAGGCACAGACCTGATTATTGAACAGATTCGTGTTGCCATGGGCGAGCCGCTTAGCTTCACTCAGGAAGAGGTCACACCACGCGGACATGCCATTGAGTGCCGTATCAACGCTGAAATTCCGGAAAAAAACTTTATGCCAAGTCCTGGTGTGGTAAAACATTTGCACCTTCCTTCTGGAAATGGTGTGCGTGTTGATACCGGTCTTTACACTGGCTACCGCATTCCTTCCGAGTATGACTCCATGATCGCGAAAGTTATCGTTCATGCACCGGACAGAGATGCTGCAATCCAGAAAATGCGGTCTGCGTTGGACGAGATGGTGATTCTGGGCGTTGAGACAAATCTGGACTTCCAGTACCGGATCATGAAAAATCCTGAATTCTGTGAAGGAAATGCAGATACCGGATTTATTGAGCGGTTGTTAAAAATTGATTAATTATCTTGCTGAAATAATTTTCGAACAATAACACTAAGAGCAGAAGCATTACCCCAGCCTCCGTTATGCAAAACATTCCGATGAGACTTATGCTTCTTGCTCTTTTTTTCGTGTTGAAAATCCATGTTTTACATATCTCATATGCAATTTTTATGTTATTATATATGTAATTAGTCAATGTTTTGAATATTTATAATTTGTGTAGAAGTCATGTATGTGGAAAGGTGGAAAGGTAGATATATATCTACAGAACCTTCTGATTTTCTATATAGATTATTAAATTTTATAAAAGAAGGGCAGGTTATGTTATTATGTACAAAGTTGATTTAAATAGTGATTTAGGTGAGAGTTTTGGTCGTTATACGATTGGAAATGATGACAAGATTATTCCACTGATTTCTTCTGCGAATATTGCATGTGGTTTTCATGCATCTGATCCGGTTGTGATGACAACTGCGATTGAGCAAACGAAGGAGGCCGGGATTCAGATTGGTGCGCACCCGGGATTTCCGGATCTGATGGGATTTGGACGTAGAAATCTGGCCGTTTCTCCGGCAGAAGCAAAAGCTTATACTCTGTATCAGATCAGCGCTCTTGGAGGTATGTGCAAAGCTCATAATATGCGCCTACAGCACGTAAAACCACATGGAGCCCTCTATAATATGGCTGCAAAAGATTATGAGCTTTCTAAAGCTATCTGTGAAGCTATTAAGTCCTATGATCCAGAAATCATCGTAATGGGACTCTCTGGAAGTGAAATGATCCGTGCAGCAAAAGATCTGGGGCTTAAAGCAGCTAGCGAAGTATTTGCAGACCGCGCTTATGAAGAAGACGGAACACTTGTGAACCGCCGCAAAGAAGGTGCAGTCATCAAAGACGAGAACGAAGCAATTGCCCGCGTGATCCGCATGGTAAAAGAGCAGAAAGTTACAACAATCACCGGAAAAGATATTTCCATTCAGGCTGATTCCGTATGCGTTCACGGTGATGGCGAAAAAGCTCTTCTTTTCGTTGAGAAAATCCGAAAAGCTATGGCAGAAGAAGGTATTACGATCAGCCCATTAAAAGACATTTGTAATTAACTTTCCTTCCACCGAAAGAACAACAACAACTTTTTCAAAAAAAATCAAAAAAATGTTTGCATTTTCCATCAACCTATGATATCATATCTTTTGTCGAGCGGAGATGGCGGAATGGCAGACGCGCTAGATTCAGGTTCTAGTGGGAGCAATCCTGTGAGGGTTCAAGTCCCTTTCTCCGCATTGGACATAAGATGCAAGACACCGTAAACTCGAGGGTTTATGGTGTTTTTCTTTGCTCAAAAATAGAAAAGGGGGCAAAAAGGGGGCAAATTACTTTTGATTGTTGATATTTCTTCTACTACAATAATGGTTTGAATATTTTTTTATTAATTAAATAGCAATTTCAAAATATATTCCAAGTTCATTACATCGAAACCGTGGGCTTCTGTTAATTCCGATAATTACGAAACGCGTAAATATCGAAGAAGTGGGAATCTAGTAATGCTTGAATATCTGGCTAATTTCAACACTGATGGAACGCTTTCGTTTAACTTGATTGAACAATCCATACCTCAAGGATACCGTCCTGTCACTACTGTATATCTGCCTTTCGTGCAGACGTCAGGAGCTAATGTCATTGGACATGGGCGTTTACGGCTATCTCCCGACGGTACGAGCTATATGTCTCTTACAGAACCGGGGTTTACTGAGCACGGTGGAACGCTGATGTATTTCACAAACGATCCATTCCCAAAAGACTAGATATTTCCGTTATTCAGCACAGTTACAGGAGCGTAGTATAACAATCCAGTTATGCGAATATTTGTATTCACGGTTTTGCTGAACACAGCATATAACTTATCATTCTGCCAAGTTGCACCTTCGAAGTGTGCATCAGTGGCGTTACCGTCACCATTCATTACGATGGCGCCGGAGTTCGTAACAGTGACGGCATCTCCAAAGATTTTTTTTAGACTTGTAAGCGATGTAATAGCATAACTATTACTTCCGACAGGATTTCCTGTGATAGAAAATGACTTGAATTGTACATCAGCCATCATTTTGCTATTTAATTGAATAAGAAATACTTCAAGGAGTTTTTACACTCCAAGAAGTAAAATTATAAATACAGCACCTACAGTCCGAGTAAAGCTCTCCATGTATTCTTTCCAACAATACCGTCGGCACTGAGTCCGTGCGCTTTCTGGAATGCAATGACTGCTGCGCGTGTTCCAAAGCCAAAGATTCCATCTACTTTTCCACAGTTATATCCAAGACTGTTCAATCTCTTCTGAATCAATTTCGTGATATTTCCCCTTGCTCCTTTTCTACAGGTCGGGCAACCTGCGAGTGTCTTCGGACCGGCAATTCCATCAACACGCTGGTTGGAAAAATCCTGAGCATTACACTCAGACTGCAATCTGCGTACCCAGTCATTTCCAGTTGATGTTGCTGGTTTCGGCACTGGTGTTGCCACAGGCGCACTTCCGCTTGAAGTCGTGCCAGATACCGTCTTTCCAGCAATGGCAGAAGCAATCGCATCTCCACACTTATCAGCATTCCAGTGTGATGCATCGTTCTGACTGTCCACGAAACAACATTCTATAAGAATTGCTGGAGAATGTGTTTTTCTCAGAACATACAGATTGTGCGTGTATTTTACTCCCCTGTTCGGGATTCCGAGCGTTGCAGAGATATTTGCGCAAATAGCTGCTGCAATATCCTCGGTCTTTTCACCATAACACCATACTTCAACGCCTTTTCCACCACCAGCATTCAAATGGATGGATACGTCCAAATCTACGGCATGTGCATTGCATTTTGCGACAATACTGGCAAGGTTGCGTCCCTGAGTCTTTCCGGCATCGTCCGTACAATCATAGACGGTATGTCCTGCTGCCCTAAGTGCAGAAATCACACGCGCTGTCACTTTCCGGTCTTCTGTTGTTTCATCCAGAAGCCCCTTGGCTCCTGGTACGATATGGTTATGTCCACCATGAACATTATATACTCCCATGTTACTGTACCTCCTGCTCTGCTTCTTTAATCTCTTCTTCTGTAGGCTCTACGCCTTCATCCAGTTCCATTCCTGCTACTTCTTTTTCGTCCATGTTCTACTCCTTTCCTGTGCGACGTCACACACTATATAATATGTAAGAGGACGATTACTCGCCCTCAACCTCCGGTAATCCTGCTACACTTGTCAGCAAGGATAAAATTCCTGCCAGGACTGATGCTGAGACTACAAGCTTTGCATCGACCTGACCGAGTGCTGTTGCTGTTCCGATCGTAGCGACTGCAGTCTGTGCTACCGTTTTCACTGCTCTGACCGCTGCTTTCTTAGCCCACTTCTTTGTATCTACAGATACTTTAAATACACAATTTTTAAACATCATTAATCCTCTCCTTCATTTGGTGGCTCTGTAGGCAATTCCATAAGCGCATGATATATCTGCGTGCCTACACCATTCCCTTTTAATGTATGATATTGTTTATATTCATCTTCCAGTGACTGTTTTACATACAACGGACAATATCCGTAATCGTCGTGATACTTATTATAGAGGCGTATTAAATCCGCTCTGAGCAGTGCGCGTATTCCTTTTCGCATAGCAATCACCTGATAATATATGTATGCGATAGCTGACATTACAAACGACAACAATGCCCAATTTTCTGATAAAAAATTAATCACTTCTGTTCTCCTTCTGTGTTATTCTTTTACCGGCTTCGCAAGACTCACCTGCGAAACCGGATATTTGCGCGGATATCTATAAGGATAGCTTTTCTTTTCCACAATCTGTATCGAAATCTTAAATTGTTCTCCGGTACTGACCGGGTTCTTACTCAGCTTAATCTCTGTTATTTCTAACATTTAGATAACCTCCACTTCTATCCTCGCTTTTCTCGTCGAATCAGCCACTGTATAAGTCACTTCCAGTTCGTAGGATCGTGACTTTTCTTTCGGGCTTAATTTGATATCCAGATAATGATCATTGATATCACAGCTTCCTTCAGCTTCTACCTTTCCATATCTCGAAAATATGTAACTTGCCGATGTGATTGTAAATGGCTCATCATTCGGTGCTCTTACCTTGAGCATGATATGCTTATCTTCGCCCAATATGAACTTGACTTTAGCGTTCACCGCAACAGCACCTCCCTCCATGCAATGGATGTACTACGTCCACGACATATTCGTTCTGTATAATTTCTACTATGTAATCGTATGGCATAAGCTGCACACATAGAGTTGCAGGATCCACAATCAGTAACATCTTGGTACAGAAAGCAATATTGCCTGCATTATCATATGCCGTAACCTCAACCACATACATTCCATCTAAATCAAGAGGGACTGTGGTATTCCACAAGTCCCCCTCTGCACGCTCAAAGATAACTTCTTTTCCATCGACCTTACCGATTACTTTCGTAATCATACGGTACCTCCCTAGTCTGTCACCTTAACAGAGATAATGAATGTCTTACCGCAGTCAACTGGATTCGGTGTAAGAGTAATACCCTTGAATACAGGTGCACCGGTATCAAGGGTTACCTTACGTGTTACAGTTGTAGTCTTGCCGGCTTTGTCTTTTGCAACAACGGTAATTGTGTTAGAACCATTGACAAGCGTAATCTCTTTTGAGAATGTACCATCCGAGTTAACTGCAACCGCCGTTCCATTGACTGTAACTGTTACAGGTTTAGATGTAACATCGTCTGTTTTACCAGATACAACCAGAATGGATTTATTTGTGATAAGCCCATCTGCTGGATTTGTAAGTGTAAGTGTCGGTGGAATTGTATCAATTGTAAATGTGACTGTCTTAGCTGTTGCAGCGTTTCCATCAAAATCAGATGCTTCGATTGAAATAGTATGAGCACCATCCGCCAATGCTGTTCCTGGAGTGTAGGAACACTCGTAACCACCTGTGACTGCTGTTTTTGTAAATGAGGTTGTTACCTTTGCGCCATCAATTTTGATAACGATTGTATCTGGATTTACCCCAGAGTCATTATCTGTCACCTTAAACCTAATAGCTGGAGTTGCGTTTGTAATATACGCACCCGCGGTCGGGTATGTGAAAGCAAGTGTTGGTGCGACTTTTTCAAGGACGCGAAGTAACAGATTTGCTCCTAAAGTAGCATCACTTTGATTTATTGTAGTTGAGTTTCCGGCATCATCTGTAGCTATTACAGAGCCTCCATATTTATGACCATCTTGTGAGTAACTGGATTTGCTAGGTGCTGGCACTGTTGCTTTATACTCCCCCGTAGATGCATCAAGTGTCAGATTATATGTCTGCCCATTAAATACATACTGTACTGTTTTAACTGCCATTTTTCTTTCCTCCTTATGCCTCTACGATGGCATCTTCATAGCCATCTGTTTTTAAAATGGTGTCTACTTCTTCTTTCCATTTCTTGTACAATCCTGTTTTTACGAAATATGCGCGATATTTCTTCTGTCCTTCCTCTGTACTACGGTCTGCTTTTTCTATGATTTTTTTTGCAATAAATGTTGACATTTCTATCATTCCTTTCTTTTCCTTTCTATCTACTCAACATTTTCAAGTGCTGGTAAGATATCTGTTAAAATGGTATCTACTGTTGCGGATAATTCTTTGTTTTCCGCAGCCAGTCTCTGATTCTCTTCTTTCAGAGCTTCTATCTGCTCTGTTGGAGTCTGTCCAACCTTATACATGACTACGCCGAGTATTCCGGCTGTGTACTTCACAATAGCGTCCTGGTTGGTGTAATTCTCGTATGTTCCAAGAGTCTCTCCGCGCTCTGTAACGGTCATTCTCTTGGTTGCTGATGCATCATTGAATTTTTTCTTCAGCTCGTCTTCTGTGATTGTAATAGTTTTGATCAGAAGTCCTCCATCAGCCTGAAGGTCTGCTGACTGGATTTCTAATTCTGATGCATCATTGAATATCAGTTTCATGGTTTCCTCCTTTCTGTGCGATGTCGCACAATATAAAAAGAGCCTTTCGGCTCTGGTTAACATGTTTCTATGTAATAAGCGCATGACATATGAGTGTGGATTGTATTTATCGCAAGGAAGGCTCTCCTTTCTTTTTATTATTTTATTGTCATGCGCCTATTTTCTGGTTCACTAAATAGCAAAATGATTTGTGGGCTATCTTCCGAATCAGTATTAATCGATTCAAATTCCAGAGGTGAATTGGATGTCAAATTTAAGACACCACTCTTGTCAGTTCCAACATATGTTGTGGCAACACCGTATGTATCAATGGATAATGTTGGTGCGGATATTGCCGTAAGCAAGATTACAGCATTAGGATTTCATGTTAGTATTCGAAACCAGAGTGCAACTGGCGCATACTTTAAGGTAAGCTATATTGCTGGAAGTAAGTAAAATATCGCATGTTACAAATCTAATTGAAAGTGTTACATATTTCCGGCAACATACAAATCGAACTTAAAATCTGTCTTTGTAGATATGTTGACTGTTTGAAAGCACAGGTTAAGTTTATCCTTACTATATGTTTGCACTTCATTCACATACCATTTTGAAAGATAAAATGCATGATATGACGGATTGCAAAACGCAACATTTAAACTTTTGACAGCAAATGGCAGTGCTACATCAATAGCATACAAATTATTAGCAGACACATACCCTTCGTACGTACCATACGCTTCAAAGTAATTACCATATTTTTTTACAACCCATGTAATACCATTTTGAGTAATTACTATTTTGCTATTTAGTGACGCAAGTTCTTTTTCCAATTCCTCATTGGTTTTTCTCAGCGTAAAGAGCTGTTCTACCGCCGTGATGCTCAGTCCCTCTATCTTCACCCTGTACAGAGGAAGTTCTCTCACCTTTCCCGCCTTGTATAGGTCTTCTTGTACAATTTCTGGATCCGTTGCTGTGCTTCCTGCCGTGCCCTTCTTGACTTCACATGTGTATGTATCGATACCGCCCGTTCCTGTCGTCTCGAATCTCGCTACAATGATATCGTTCCTTTTCTTTCCACTCTGCCCATTTTCAATTTCGCAATCAATATAATCCCCGTAAGGGATACGGGCGAAATGTCCTCCTACGCAGATAATTCCATCTGCGATTCTCACCTTATTATTAGACAGTACTGTGGCTTTACACGACTGTCCGTTGGTAGATACTCCATCTCCACCAAACATGCTCAGGTAGATGGACGCGTCATCTTCCGCGTATATATGCGCCTCGTCTGCTGTTGGAGTATTTACTGTGATTTGTTTTAATCCAGACATTTAATCATCTCCTTTCACTTCATAATCTATCGTTAGCTGTCCATCGTTGATTTTTAATATTTTCTTTTTAATTGGCTTCATGACCGTCGTATCTGTGACTTCGTCATACCCAGCTACAATGTCGCCGATTTCCAAGTCTACATCTTCTATCGTCATTTGACATTTTTTATAGTTCTGCAGGTCTTTCAATCGTTTCGTGCCGTCTTGGCGAAGCTGATTTGCGTCTGCGCTTGTGAATATGTAGACTGCTGCCACTTCGTCCAATCCATAATAATATTGCTCATTACCTATCGTTCCATCCTCTTGTACATACAGGTGTAATATAGTTCTGTCTTGATTCTCACCTTCTCCAGCGCACACCAGATGGTTGACGCCAGCTCTGTAGTCTTCTATATCCAGATTAATGCTACATTCCTGATCATATTCTTCATTAAGAATCTTCTTTTCTTTTGCCCCTATCTGCACATATCCATATTCCAGCCCTTCTGGCTGAATATATTTGATATCCAGTCGGTATCCGTACTGATCCAGGAGCTTCATAATGGCATCATATAATGTTACATATCGGTCTACTGACCAATTCTGCACCTGTACTCCCGTATTTTCTGTTGACACCGCAAACAGGTCTTCGAATCTGTCTCCTATTAATGTTTTCAGCGTTTCATTCAGCTCTCCTGAGAGTGTTAAATGTTCCTCCCCCAAGGGAGGTTCAACTACTTTGTATTCAAGCATCCCTCTCCATGTTGGACCTGAAAACACTACCTCATTACTTTCTGATATGGATTCTATATTTTTAACGATTCCGCCGTATTCTGTTCCTGGAATGTATACCCTTCCCTTATATCCGATAGACTCTCTATCCCATTCTGATTTGGGCAAGCGTATTTCAAAATCGTTTGTATCACCATTGTCCAGATCTACTTTTGCTGTTTTATTCAACTCTCCGTATTCTTCTCCTGTTGATTTTGCAGTGATGAACATTAATTCTTTTTCCTCTGGGATATCTGTTACAATCATCTCCATTTCGGTTCCCCTCTCTCCTCGTAAATAATCAAGTCGAAATCAAACTTACCTGTCCATGATATAGGTTGTCGCCCCGGATCAATTTTTCTGAAAAAGTTTCTTCCTTTCTGACGATTATGATACAGATTTTCCCGTTCGCCATTCTTTGTCACTTTTATGATGGTCCTGCTCCTGCTGTCAATGGCAAGGTATTCATCCTCTTCCAGTATCACATTCACCAGATACGGTACACCACCTATTGTGACCATTGGATTTACCGCTGATCCATAAATGATCAACTTGAAATTCGAATTCGTAAAATGTGGATTGATTATGTAAGTGCTGTTCATTCCATTCGCATATCGATACGGATATCTTCCATAATATCTCTTATTATCCGTACTGCTTACACCGAAACTATGAAATGTATATGGATTTTCTCCGACCCACATTGGATACTCCACGGCAAGCGTCAGGCTTACATCTATATATCCCGCTTCCGGTTCCCATTCCGACTTCTCACTAGCCGTCACATAGCAGTTGAGATACATACCTCCCACGTATAATCTTCCTGGTGTCTTTTTTAAGACGTCAATGTCTGTGATCTCATGCAAATAATCAATTGCCTCTTCATAGTTTTCTACACCATAATTTACAATGCTTAATGTCAGCGTTCTTTCTTCCAGGTCTTTTCGGATGTTGGTAATCTTTCCACCTCCGCCAAGTCTCTGTTTGCTTTCATAGTTCCATTTGTATCCGAACAGCTCTCCTGTCTGAAGCATGTATGGTGGTTCCAACAAGTCAATCTTCTCATTATTGCTATTTACATAATAGATGTCTTTCACTGCTGTACCTCCCGCACAAATCTTCCGCATTCGCGTCTGTCCATTACCATTTTTATTCCATCAATATTTCTCGCAAATTCTTCAGATGTAATTCCTGCAAATTCTGATGCCAGTTTCTGAATGTCTGAATCCTGTATATAGACTTTTACAGATTCGTCCTTTCGTTTCCACAGCTGATCTTCCTTGACCCTCACGGCTCGAATTGCCTTTTCTGCCGACCGGTTCGTCTGGGCATTTACTGTCGTTTGAACCATTGCCATTGTTTCCGGGATATTCAGCGTCTTGATTTTATTTTGTAAAGTTTCTAAGTCCAATGCGCTCAGTGTTCTTTCTGACAGCTTTTCAGCTTCCTGTACTGCCACATCTGCGTTTTCCTCGATTCCTCCACCAAGTCCAAGGTCGAAGTTCTTGCCTGACTTTTTCGTTTTCCTCGACGGGGAATGTTCGTCAAGTGTTCTTCTGACTGCGTTGTAGGCTGCTGATGCCAGCTCTGCTGCCGCTGATGCGGCACTTCTTACCCAGGAGCCGATACCTCTAACGAATCCAGAGCCAAAGTTAGAACCCGGTGAATAACCATCGGCTGATTCTGCCCCTGATTTTGCATTTGATGCAAGTGCACGTCCTTTTGTGCCAGCTTCACTGGCTTTTGCTCCAACTCCTGCGGCATATCTCGCACCGAACATACTGCCTGCTCTGGAAGAGTCTATGCTTCCAGCTCCTTCATTGGCTGCTGTAGCATTGGCGCGTCCGGCATTCTTGGAATTTCCTGTTTTAGACTGTATTCCTAGTCCGAACAGATCCATAATCTTACTTCCAATACTTTTAGCACCTTCCAATACTCCGCCACTCTGTAAGGAATTCAGAAAGTCTGTAATTACACTATTTCCTTTTGTACTCAGTTCTCCAGTGCCCTGTTCCAGTCCTTGTACTGCTCCTGGCCATACATTAGAAAATATCTCTTCCACTTTTCTTGATGGAGAATGTACTTCTAGCGCTGCCCTCAAAGACTCCAGGAATGCATCTGCTCCCTGCTCTGCCGGATCTGCCAGGTCTTCAAAACCTTGCAGCCCTTCCAAGGCTCCATACCAGGCTTGTGCAAATGCATCTTTTGTTTTGGAGTCCAGTCCATTAAAGCCGTTAATAAAACTGTTTAGGTCTGCCTGTGCTTCGGCGTCCAGTTTTCCGTCCAGATCTGCCTGTGCCAGCGCGCTTATCATTGCCGTGCTGGCTTCTGGTCCTATATCTTTGATTCCCTGTGCGATTCCTCCCGGAAGCTTGCTGAATTCATTGATGGAATTAACCGCGGCTTTTGACAGCGACTGATACGTGCTGTCTGCCATCTGTAATGTTCCATCTTGTACAAGCTGCATAGTACTTATCATAGAATTGGCAGTATTATACATCTCGTCACGCGCGCTCTGTGAGCTTGCAAGTGTCTCTTCGTTGAATGATCTGTATCCGGTTATTAACTGATTCAATGCAGCTTCAATCTGTTCTGAACTTCCAGAAGCCATAGCCTCAACTAATGCATCATAGTTATTGACTTCTGACGATAACTGCTCCATGGAACTTCTAGTGTTATCTAACTGTTTTTCCAGCTTTTCCTGTTCGCCTTTTGCCTTATTCCATGCGTCTTCGTAAGCCGCTGCTGCTAGTGAACCTTTCCCTGATTCTTCTCGATATTTTTCCTCTGCCTCAGTAACCTTTTTCTTTTGTTCTTCCAAGGCTTTGCTGACTTCTTTATATTTTTCCGCGGCATCTATGGACTTCTGGTAAGAATCTGCCATCTCATCCTTCATGGATTCTACAGTAGCTTCTGCTTTTTTCTGTACAATCAGTTCTTTGATTGCTTCAACAGTCTCTCCGTATTTCTGGATTACACCATCCGTCATTTCTATCTCGGTACCAAGCGCTTCTGACAGTTCCCCAGTGATCACCTTTGCTCTCTCTTCGTATCCGGCTTTCACCTGACCATTGGCATCGGTGATTGACTGTAATTCAGATAACAACGAGGAATACTTGTTGTATTCCCGATCAATGCTTCCAATCGCTTCCTCTCTTGCCTGTCTTTCTTCTGCAATGGTATCTGTAATCTCCTGGCTGGATTTTAATGCTTCTTTCTGGCTGTCTGATAGCTCATATTGCGCCTTCGCCGCATCACCTGTCGCTGCCTTAATCGCATACATGGCACCTACCAGAGCTGCTGCCGCTACAACGATTGTTCCTATTGGATTCGCCGTCATTGCAACATTCAGCTTTGTCTGTGCGGCTGTCCACAGACTCGTAAGTCCTGTTGTTGCAGTAATCTGACCATTGTACACCGCCATGAGCGTCTGACGCGCTGTAAGCCCTCCATTGGTCGCCATTAACTGCAATGCATTGGCTTTCTCCATTTTATTGAGTACTAAGGTAGCCGCTGCATTCGCTTTTACAGCCTTTGTCGTTACCTTGCCAATTGCTGAAAATGATTTCATTCCGGCTGCTGATGACACTACAAGCGGTGCTAATGTTCCGAAGTTCTTAGCCAGGAACTTCACTGCGCTTGCCGCTACTGGAAGTGTTGTTTTTGCAAGCTTACCGCCTACATTCACGATTTCCTGTATTGGCCTTACAACTCCGGCTGCTTCGTCACTCATTCCTGCGATTTCATCTGCAGTATCATTGAATATCTCGCCAGCTTCCGCTACAACTGCATTCAGTCCGCCAGACTGGAATGCTTTTGACAGACGGTTGATATCCTCTGTTCCTGCATCAACTGCTTTTTTGAGTGGTGTCTGTATCTTTTCATAGATTGCAATACCGAATCCTTCTAATGCGGATCCAGCTATTGTAAGGCTTCCTTTAAGATTATCATTCATGGTGTCTGCCATTTGCTCTGCAGCACCATCTGCATTGTATATTGATGTCTTTAAGGCATTGAAATCCGCATCAGACGCATTCACAATGGCAAGCAGTCCGGACATTCCTTCCTGTCCCGCCAGTGTAGCAGCGTATTGTGCTTTCTGTGCCTCTGAAAGTCCAGAAAAACTCTGTCTTAGATCCCCCATGAGGGTATCCAGCGATTTTGTCTTTCCTTCCGCGTCAGTCATGGAGATTCCCAGGTCTTCCATTGCCTGTGCCATAGCATCTGTCGGTTTTACAAGGTTCGTGAACAGCTGTCGCATTGATGTTCCAGCCTGACTTGCCTTAATACCGGAATTGGCCATAAGCCCGATTGCTACCGCACAGTCTTCTACGCTGAATTTCAACGCTCCTGCCACGGGTGCCACGTATTTGAACGTCTCACCCATCATTGCAACATTGGTGTTGGAGTTTGAAGATGCTTTTGCTAAAACGTCTGCAAAATGCGAGCTGTCTGATGCTGCCATTCCGAATGCGGTAAGGGCATCTGTTACAATATCTGATGTTTTTGCAAGGCTTTCTCCTGAAGCTGCTGCCAGATTCATGATTCCATCAATACCACTTAGCATGTCTTCCGTCTTCCAGCCCGCCATAGCCATGTACTGAAAAGCTTCCGATGCTTCTGTAGCTGAAAATTTCGTCTTGGCGCCCATCTCTTTTGCTTTTTCAGTGAGTTTGCTTAATTCATCTCCTGTTGCTCCAGAGATAGCAGATACCTTTGACATTCCCGCTTCAAAATCAGCTCCAACTTTAATTGAATAACCTGCCATAGCACTTAGTGCGGCTGTTGCCGCGCCTGCTGCCACTTTCGTTGCTGTCATCGCTTTATTTGCGAATGATGAAAACTTGGACATTGCTGCCTCAGCCTTTGCGTTGTCTAATTCGGTCGTGATTTTGATTGTTCCATCACTGGCCACTTTGCGTCACCTTCTTTCGGTACGCAAAAAAAGCACAGCCTTTCGCCATGCTTTTATTGCTATTTGGGGAACGGCAGGAGCTTATTCCTGTCATTCCTTATTTTTGTTTTCTGGATTTTACATATGCTATCCAGGAAGCGTTCCTTTGCTCTAGTGTCATTTTCTTCTTGTCTTTACTAAGGCTATAGAGTTTTTTCATCTCATTGATGTATGCTCTTCTATCTCTATCCATGCCAGATGTGCTTACCTTTCGGTAATACATGATTTTCTTCATCTGCGTCTCTTCGTTTAGGGAATCGAACAGAGCTTTGAATTTCCACCAGTGCAGATCCTGTACTTCTGTAAGGTCTATATCGTACTGTTCTTTGAATGCTGTGTATATATATGCGGCATCTTTTGAGAATGAATACGCTGGTTCTCCTGTACTTTTTCTCACATACCGCTTCTTTGTCTCTTCCTGTTCTTCCACGCATTCTCCACAGCCATAGAACCATACGATTTTTTCTATTGCCTCAGGAAGGTTATTTGGAATCTGCGGATAGTACAGGAGCAACATTTTCAATATCCTCTCTTCATCTTTTATCTCAGAATTCAGGAGTGCATCTAACTGTATGCCAATTCGAAAGTCTGTGTTTATCGGAACTTCTTTCCCATCTATTATGACTTTTGAAGGAAGTTCCTTTGTAATCATGTCATAGATCATTTGCTAAACCTGTCAATCAGTTCCTGCTTTTTCTCTGTTACCTTTGGTGTAATGTGTTTTTCATACATATCATACATCTCTTCCAGGATATCCATACACTCCAGAAGATCTGTGCTTTCCCCAAATACTTTTTTCGCCTGCTCTTCTCCGAAAATGTCTGTTACATAATCAATGACTGCCTGGCACTGCATTCTAATTCCGTCAGATCCTCTTTCGCATTTTGCTGCTTCATCGAATGTTTTTACTACTTTGTCAAATCCGTCTTCATACCGTTTCGATACTTCCGGATTCAACAGATTCGCTTTCAGTGTCTGTCCCTGTAATACTACTTCGATCATTATCTTCCTCCTCTACCGCTTCTGTTGATACGCTGTTTGTCTCAGCCTCTGTTCAAGAAGCTGAGTACTCAAACTCCTCCGGTGTCTTTCCCTGTTTCTTGAACTCAATGTCAATGGAAGAAGATTCTCCGGCATTTCCTGAACCGTCAGAATTTACGATAATGGAACACTGTCCTTTTTCTCCTTTTCCGTTCAAAATATTAAAGTACAGGTAGTTTACAACAACCTTGTTTCCTGTGCCGTATTTTCTCTCGTGAGCCAGGCAGTAATCCTGAGCTTCGTCGCCAACATATCTGTCTCCTGTCACTGAGAATGATCTCTGCGTTCCTGTCTTCATTGTGTTCTGTCCTGCACGGATATAGGTCTTATCCTGTGTGATCGGATTCAGGTTAGAATCCAGTCCGGCAATTCCCATCTCCACAACCACAAAATCTGCCGGTGTGGTTGCTGTCTTTCCTCCTGGGTTTGTGTCAATGGCAAAGACATAGTCGTCATTGGTTACCCAGCCTTCATAATTCGCGTCTATGGTATAACCTTTCATTAACTCGCTTAATTTCATGTTCTACTTCTCCTTCTCGAAATATACAACCCTGCATGGTATCTGGTACTGCGCAAGTGCATTTTCCCAGTCTACCGTCGCAAGGTTCGGCATGTTCTGTAAGTTCTCAATTTTCTTAATCTGGCACTGTTCCCCGAAATCCGGGTAATTCTTTTCCCGGTTCTGTTCCTCAATCCAGTCCATGAATTCCTGTCCAACTTTCATAGCCTGCATATTCAGGTCGTCCGTATCCATGGAATAATGCCATGTGATCAATATGGTGAAACCATATTCCTTGTCTGCAGCTCTTATATACTTCCTCAGTACTCTTCCGGAAAAATTCGTGATAAATGATACGGAATGCGCCTCGCCATCTGCAAAGTTAAACGTCATATTCGCTTTACAGAGTTCATTTATTTTATCTCTGACATATTCCGTCATGATTTCATGTTTATTCATCGTTTACTCCTTATGTATGCCTGTACTGCTGCCGTATAAGCTTCCATCTTTGCTGCTTTCATTTCTTTTTCCCACTCTGCTGTTGCAAGTGGGTGTCTGGCTCCGCTATGATTCAGGAACCGGTCTGTCACAACTTTACTTTCACCTTTTTTCGCCCAAGGACTTCCCGTGATTCTGGACACCATGACATAACCTTCATGCTGGAAGTGTGCATAAGGTGACAGATAATGAATGACTCCTTTATCTCCTTCCACGAATGTTCGAACATTTGAAGACAGAACCATGTTCTTTGCCGGAACATATGGTGTCATTAGCCTTTTTGCTTCCTGTGCCATGAATAGCAGCGTTCTCTTCCCTCCGGTCGCCTCTGTTGTGATCATCGGTATCGGCTTATTCCATTGGAAATGTATATCCATCTAACCACCTACCCTGTAATGTTTCTCACACATGTGAGAGGTGTTGTCCGAAAATGCAGTGACCTCAAATGCTTCTGGTTTCCATCTGTTCAGCAGCTCCGATGCAGTGTTCGGTGTTTTTCCGGTGATTTCTTCCTGGCAGTCACCTTTTACTACAATGTCGCCTATGTTGAATGTGAAATAACCTGCTCTTTCTTCTTTTGAGAGTTTTGTATATTCCCTGTACGGAAGATACTGTGGAGACTGTGCGATTCTGGCGGTGTACACACTTGCCATGCTTGCAGTTTTATCTCCGTTCGTTCTTCCCATTACACACTTGAAGAAGCACTTATCCACTGTCGAACGATGCCAGGTGTTCTCTTTTTCACCACTATCTTTTGCTTTTACGCAATTGTATATGGTGATTGTCTGGTTATAGTTCGGATTCATGCCTACCTCCCACTGTATAGAAGCCCTGTGTCTGCCAGATGCTTATATAAAGTCTCCTGTATCTTTTCTTTTCTCTTGGATTCCGTGTAGATGGAATTGGACAGGTCGTAAGTACCTGTCTCTCCATCGTTTCCGAAAGAGGCTAACGGTCCAGGTGCGTCAGATCCAGAATACCTGTCGTACTTACACAGATATTCTGCGACGTCGCACACGCAATCTTTTACCTCTTCCGGTATCTCATCCAATCCTCTGCATCGGTTGAATGTAATCTTGTCCACCTCTGCTCGTGCCTGCTTTTCATAATACAGATAGTCGCGTTCTACAATTACTGGCTCTTTTCCAAGGAGATATTCCTTTTCATAGTATTCGTAATCTGCATACATAACGCTCTCCTTATGAGAAATCTACTAACAGGCTTTTGTCCAGTTCCTTGATTCCATAAATACAATCGAAAGAGACAGTATCTTTCTTTGTTTGTGGGTCATAATCCATAACTACGCGTACTGCAAGTCCGTTTGCAGATGCGATATGGGCTTTTGATGCACCCATTGGAAGTTCCAGCTGCCTTGTTACAAGAGCGATACCATTTCTGTGGAATCCTAATGCATGAGCCTTATTAATTACCTTGACTGGTGTTGCAGTTTCAATGTCTGCTGGAAGATTCTGATCTACCTTCAGCGTTCCTGTTCCTCCTGCAAGAGTGAGTGCCTCTGTTACTGTATATGTGTAACCATTTACAATGAGCTGATCTCCTGCCGCGATTGTTCCCGCTTCCGGTTTTCCTTCCGTCACCTTAAGTTCTGTAGTATCCGCATTTCCTGTTACTTTATATTCTGTAACCGTTCCTGGCTTATCTGCTGCAGAATGCGGGCAATTCTCTGTAGAATATGTCTCGCATGTGTATACCTTTCCGATTTCTGCATCACGGAGTGCCTGCGATGTTCCCGCATAGCACTGTTTTGCGAAATTGTCGAGGGTATTATACTTGTACTTGATCTCTGCCGGCAATACAAGACGTCTGTTCTGCAACGGTGCGTTCGACATATCGAGCGCTTTCCCTACTCCTGCGATATCTGTAATGCTCGGTTTTGCTGAAACTGTTGCGGATTTAGCTGCCATCTGAATTCCAACAGCTAAAAGATCCTGGTCGATTGCCTGCGCAATTGCAGATAATGCCGGTGCAACTACCTGAGTAGAAAAATCTTTAATGTCGAGTGTTAATTCTTTCGCTCCAACCTCTACAGTAACATCTCTGAAGCGATCCATCTTTACAACTGCCGAACCTTCGGTGATGTTCTGGCTGTGCACCTGTCCTGTAAAGTTCTTTGCTGAGAATCTTGCAGGCTTTCTGATGGTAATGCTGTCTCCTACTTTTACAAATTCTTTCGAATAGTCTCTGTGTACAAGATTTGCCATGGTGAGCTGATTCTCCAGTACCATGAGCGCCTCCTGTGCAATGATTTTCGGTGTTAAAAATGTATTTGGCATTTGTTTATCCTTCCTTTCCTATTTGCCCTCTCTCCATGCTCTATACTCTTCATAGGACATGTCTTCCGGGTTCTTTCCTGGCGGTGTGACAGTCCGTCCTCCTGTTTGTCCAATTGGGTTGTTGATTGGCTCATCGTCTCCGAACATGTAGGCATTTTCTTCCTTGCATGCATTGACTGCTGCCTGCACGTCTGCAGTCTGGTCTTTGCTTTCCATTAAGCTCGGAATATCCAAAAGCGCTTTGATTGCTTTTGTATTTCTTCCACCTAATGTCGTGATTGCTGCGTCCAGAATTGCATCGAATTTCATCTGTGCAATCTGATTTTCATATTCTTCTTTCTGTGTTCCCATTTTTGTGGTGAGGTCTGCTAAATCAGTCTGTAACTGTTTTACATCCACCCCTTCAAAGCCTCTCAGCGTCTCCTCTGCCTCGTCAAGCTGGCTTCGCAGTGTGTTTCTTGCGGTATCTGCCTCATCATACTTGGCTTTGCTGACATATTCGCCTTTATTCAGGTCAATCAGCTTCACCTGTTTGTCTTTGTTCTCTGGTTTCTCGTTGTACTCTTTGATGAGATTTACGAATTCCTCATATCTGTCTCCAAGTACTGCTTTTAAAAAATCCATATTCTTTCCTTTCCATTGTGTTTTTGTTTTTATCTGCGGTGTCTTCCGCCCACAATACGTTGTTTATATCTCTGTTCGCAAGAGAGCGTTAGTTTATATGACTTCCCGGTCAAAATTGTATAAAAATAAGACGCATAACCCTGCGTCTCAAATGGAGATATATGGATCACCGCCTTTCTAGGCAACAATGCTCTTGATTCCATAAGCTAATGCGCTGTCATGCTCAATTACACAACCTCTTGCATCTTCCCAACCCTGCGCAAAATACGCCACATCTGCTCCTGACAGAAGTTCCAGGGATTTTCCAAGGAACCACAGTGGTTTTGCATCTACTGGTGCTTCCTGGAAGAAGGAATCAATCACTTCTACCGGTTCACCGATCATTTCTTGCGCAAGCTCAATTGCTTTCTTGCGTTCTGCCAGAATATCTTCATCTGACTTACCTCTCATAGGCTGACTAATAAACAGTTTTTTCACTTTTTCTCACCTCCCCCACCTTAAAAATGGATATAAAAATACCACCGGCCATATTGACTGGTGGTACCTATTTCATATTTTGAAATTTTATTCCCTTTTTACATTCTTTTTCGTAGGGCTCTTCAAAAACCGCATCTGGGATTCCATCTGGAAATGCTTTGCATTTCATTTTGTTCGAATCTGTAAAACAGTGTTTGCATATCATGCATTTTGGAACTGCAGAACTATTTCCTCCTCCAAGGAAGGATGTATTTTTCGATAAGTTTCCTTGCTTCATCTGGTATCCTTTCTCCATTCCTGTATCTGACGAATGCTTCCGCCAGGCATTCTCTTCCATCTTTTGTTCTGTCTGCATATTTTGAAATTCCCGGAACGTACTGACCTTTTATTTTTTGAACCATGTTCATGTATTCCGTTGCAGTAGTGCAATTCTGGAATGGAATTATATGTGCTATTTCATGAGCAATACAATCTTCGTAGTTTTTCTCTGCAAAGTATCCATCAGAATGTTTTGCTCTTATTCTTTCTTCAAGCTTATTATAATCTATTGAATAATCAAATACAATCCCATGTTTTAACACGCCGTCTTTATCCAAATACGCTCCTGTTAAGAAGAAATCATGTCCATTAAGCTTTTCGCCCTCTATCGAATCTAGGTAGATGATATATTCTTTCTCCAGCTTCTTAAGTGCCTGATTTATTTTCGTTTCAATATCCTGATTCAATTTTGCTTTCTTTACCACTTCCTGTGGGATAGACAGCTTCATTTCACTTAACTTTTCGCTCTTCTTGGCAATCTTAGTAGATATTCTTCCAAGTCCATCCATGTAGATCCGGTCTCTCTGCTCCGGGAGCTTCATGGTCTTGGAGAACCTCACGTATTCGTTCATGGTTTGGTTGTATCTCGCCTTTGCGCCCATGATTTCCAGTTCATTTAAGCTACCTTCTTTCATCAACTTAATGTCCTGTCTGTATTTTCTCATGGTCAGTTCCATTTTTCTCTGATACTGTAATGCCTGATATGTATTATACTCCTTGCCGTAGTATGGTGTTGTCTCATTTTCCCTCGCCACCATATCTTCCAGTTCTTCATCGGTATAGTTCCTTACGGATATTCCAGGAACGAAAGGTTCATACCAGTGGTAGCAATTGGCTCCACATAATCCGGTCACGGTTCCCAATCCACAGACTGACTGTAATTCCTTATACGGATATACGCGTCCCTGCCATGGCTGATGCGTCGGTCTTGCCCCGATGTGATAAGACACTTCATAAGTGTCAGTGTCCAGATCATCAGCCAATTGCTCATTGATATGTCCAATCACTTGACGAAAACCGGTCATTAGTGCTGTCCTGGAGGCTGAATCTACTCTGTAAGTCCTGCCGGAAGCATATTCCACAGTTCGAAGTCCGCTCCTGGTCATATCCTGTATTACCTTTTTGAGCGCCACATCGTAGCTGAATGCCCCTGTTGTCACTCCAAGTATGGCTTCGTCTAGGGATTTTTGAAAGAACTTAGCTGTGGGGAGGAATTGTCTCTTCCCATTCACGATTCTTGTGAATCCCAGTGTCTGTGAGATATTCTGGAATGTTCCTTTTGTCTGTGTAACTGCTGCCGCAACCGTCGCCTGTATATCCGGGTGCTTTCCAAATGGTGTCTGTTTCTTTCCCATGGAATCATACGTATCTTCGTACTGACCGTAGATATTTGCGGTTGTCTGGTTGTATAGCCTGTCTACTTCCTCATCAGAGGCTTTGAGATATATCTGGATCTGCTTCTTGATGTAATCATCAGAATATCCCATCTGTCTTAATACATTGACCTGATAGTCTGCTGATGATGTCATGGACTTCTCTATGTCCAGGTTCGCTTTTATTCTCCGGACAATATCCAGCATGATGTTTACTTCCAAATTCCTGGCTGCTTTTTCCATCGCAAGTGTTAGTGCTTCGATTTCTCCTTGTGACATCATGGCTTACACCTACTCAATCACATCGGCTGTCTGAGCTACCATTTTCTTGGCTGTCTCTTCGTCCTCTGCATAATGCTTCATACGGTACTCCCATAACTGCATAGCTCCAAGCGCTACATCTGCCCTGTCGTTCTCTCGTTCTGTTGCTTCATCCTCCAGAATACTATCCTTGAACGTGCAGCTGAATTCATAACCACTGCGTAACATTGCATTGTAGAATGCAAGCGCATATACTAAATCTTCCAAGCAATCCTTTAAATTGGACTGAATCGCTGCTACCATGTTGAACTTTCTCTTCTTGGCAATCTTGACTTCTGTGGCAGTCTTATCTACATCTGCAACATCTGACAGATCTCCATAGCTTAAGCATACACTGAACTCTAACTGTCTTAGATGGTAGTTGAGTCCGTTGATGATGTTGGTGTCCCGGAATTCCGGCGACCATTCCCGGTAGAAGTCCTTGTACTCTCCGTCCTGAAGGTCTACGGTTCTGTATAAGCGCTCATCGAGATCTGCAGTCTCAAATGACATTTCACCATTCGGTCCAATTACTGTCTTCTTGACCGCCTGCGGTGTTACCTGTATCGCACGTTCGCCGGATTTGAATTCCCATTTTATGCGCGCATTCTGAATGTCCACCTCTTCCAGTCTGTCAATTCCGGCTTCGTAGATGGATACACCACAAGGGCTCCCATCTATCTCATTCTTGATTGGATTTCGATAATAGCCGAAGTCCGGCTTATCTATCCCCTGATAGGAAATGCTCTTCGGAAAGTTCTTCCACTCTTCTACAGATTCCAGACTTATCTCTCTTCCTATGTCGTCCTGTGACTTACTGACAAATGCCCGATTACTAATCGTTAGCATGCTATCTATCAAGGTGTGTCTTTCCAATCTGCGGTAATAATCTTCTCCATCTTTCTTATCTTGAACGAATACTACATCTGTCAGCCTGCCTCTTTCATCATAGGCAAGTGGTACGAACTTATCCGCTGTCAGATACTCTACCTTATCACCGCCCAACGGTTTGATGATGAACGATCCGAGTGCTAGCCCAGATTGCAGGTTCTCATTCAAGTCTTGAATCGCTCTCTTGTATATATCATCCAAGCGTTCAATGGATACCTGTGACTCCATTTCATTCAGACACACATTGGCGAACTCCATACAGATGCCCTGCTCTTTTCTCAATGACGTTACGCTTCCTTTGCACCAAGGTGCCATTCCGATATACAAGTTATGCCAAAACTCTATTCTCTCCTGCATGACACTTGAAATGCAGGGCTTTACATCTAATGCCTGTTCTATGCTTTTTGCCGAGAACATCTTTCTTATCACCCCTCTCACGAAGGTCTTTAGTCTTTCGAGCATTACTCGCCCCTCCGTTTCCATATACTGTTTGTTGCATACCTTGTTGCGTCAATCGTGTGGTCGTTACCATCTGGATAACCACTAATGACTTCGCCGTCTTTGTCTCTTTCGTACTCGTATTCCATGAACTCTTGTGCTGCTACCGGACATCTTACGTTGTCAATGATGATCTCCCGGAGCGATTGCAGCCATTTGTATGAATATGTACGGCTGTCCGGTCCTTTGTTCGCCGGACGTGCAAATAATCCGTATGCTCTATAATCTTCAATCGACTTATTCTCTGCACTATCACAGGTCAATAAGTCATTTCCTGTGATTCCGAGCTTGATCAGCTCTTCAGCAGTTTGTTTGTTTCGTTTCTTCTGGCAGGTGTACTCCTGCCAAATGTATAGTCTCAGCCTTGCCGCGTCATAATGAACACGGACAAATGCATACTTGTCTGGATAGAATCCCCAGTCAACACCATTTTTGATGTTATCGAACTGAGCTATCTCTTCATCGGTAATCGCTCGGATTACCAGATTATCGAATACACTTCCTCCGGATCCGTTAGGAACTCCAAGATATTCATTCTCGTAAGCATCTGGGTTTGTCTCTTTCAGGAATTCCGCCTCGTCAATGAATGGCTTTCCAAGCCATTTCTGAGGAATGTCCAGATATGTGCTCTCTGTCACAAGCCTTGTGGCTTTCGGTATCTTGATGTACTTATTCGCCCAGTTGCTTGCACTCTTCGGTGGGTTGAACGTCTTGAAGATATAGGCTACATCTCCACCTCGGATTACAGACTGTTCAATCTTTCTGACTGATTCCGGACCGGTGAACTGGTCTAACTCTTCCAACCACAAGATACCGATATATCCAAATGGTACTTTTATGGATTTCACTTTTCCCGGATCATCTGCTCCACGGAAGTAAATCTTCTGGCCGGTACTCTTTCTGGTAATCTCCAGCGGGCTTACTGTTGCATCGAATTCTTCTGATAGTCCTAATGCATCAATCGCCCATTTCACTTGCTGGTATATAGAACCCCTCATTGTATCGGCAACCTGTCTCATAACTACCGCATGCATTTCCGGATTCTTCATGATCAGATCTATAATGTTCAGACTGACAAATGAGGACTTGGTACTTCCTCGTCCTCCTGGGAAAACATATTCTGTATGTCTCTGTTCCTGGATATCAAAAAGCACCGGTGCAAATACCGGTGCGACCATAGTGGCTGGAATTCCAGTGTATTCTTTTTCTGGCGGTGGCTCAGGCATTATTTTCTGAGTCTCCATCTGAAGCTTCTCTATCCTTGCCTTCTGCTCCGTAGTGGCAAGGTCCATGTGATCAGACAGCCACTGCATAGCTTTCATTCTGTCCGCAAGCTTAATACCTGCGCCGTCTCTTCCCTGTTTTACTTCAGCAATGATTGTACCGTCCACATTTGCAGAATCTTTAAATCTTGCAACATTCACTATTTTTGTGAGCGTTTTTTCTTTTCCAGTCTTTTCGTCTTTAATCTTTGCGGGTCCATACATGGTCATCACGGGAACTTCCTCTGTCCCGAATTCCATGTAATCTGTGATGTCCGAAAAGGCTATATCCATATACTTTTGAAATATATCTGCTTCGGATAGTAGCTCTCTATTGAGCTTATTCTGCTTTAGGTTTTGGATTTCATTTTTTATCTTGACATTTCTTAACATCCTTGACCCACAATACATTGCAGTTTCATAACTGCAATCATAAGCTTTCTGATATGCTTTTGTTGCATTGAAACAGCGCACATAGTATATGCAGAAAAGCCTTTGTTTTTCGGTCAATTCTGTATTTTCTGATAATTCTTCTATACACTCTGTTTCTGCGTCTTTTTTCTGACTTTTTTCTGTTGTTTTTTGTGTGCACACTTTTTTACTTTTTGTGTGCACACTTTTTTTGCTGTCTCGCGACCATTGATACCTGCTTTTCCAGGATTTTACTGTATTGATTGTTACGCCATACTTTGCGGCGATGTCTTTGTACTTCATGCCGTTCAGATAGTCTGCATAGGCATGGTCTGAATTCGGCGCTGTAGCCAAGGATCACCACCTCTCATTCATTTTTATGTTAATGGTCATACGGGAATTGAACCCGTGACACATGGTTTGAAAACCACTGCTCTAACAACTGCGCTAATGACCATTAGAAATGGCAGCAATCAATTGACTGCTGCCACTGTTCATTCTCTTCTGTTGTTCTCTTCCATTTTTCTTTTTATCAGAGCGTGATTAGGCCACGCTCTGATGTGCGAAATTCTAAGGAGTCCTTTGTGATTCGTCTGATCTCATCTTTTGGACGCTATCATATTAACACGGTTTTTTGTCCCGTGATTACCCTTTTTATATTTTTTTTGACAATAACCAGTAGAATCTTCTCCTCTGCTCATAATATACATTCTTGCAGCATGGCATACCTTTGGCATCTCTCAGATACCGATATGTAGCATAATCACTGGTGACTCCTTCCAGTATCCATTGATATAACTCCGCATCTGTCTCAATGGCAGTCTGCTCAATGGTCTTGCATTTCTGTTCGAGTTCTACTCGCTTGATTGCTAACTGTTCTGTGGCACTTCCCTGTGGCGGGCTTCCTTGCCCTTCCTTGCCATACTCAATTGCCTTGACGGTATCCGTGAGCGTGGCAAGCTCTCTTCTCCATTCCTGATACTGCATACAGTGATACTTGAGTTCCAGGAATCTGTGCTTGGAGATATTATATTTCTTTTCATTAATTGGTCTTGTGTCCGGCATATATCCTCCTACGCTGTTCTTCTCCGTACATCTCTCATTGCCTCTGGACTGATCTGTGCGTAATAGCGACTTGTCACAGTCGGATTGGCGTGTCCCATCACTTCCTGAATGATTCCAATGTCTGTTCCCTTATCTTTCAGATTAACTCCCAGAGTCTTTCTGAGCTTATGCGGATAGACTTTACAGTCCATATTCTTGCCTACTTCCTTCATTGCGTTTCTGATGCCACTCTTCTTTAGACGGTAATATGGCGCCTTATCCCACACGAACAGTGCTTCATTGTCATCGGTGCGACTGTCCAAGTATTTCCGCAAGTGATATCTGGCTACTTCGTCCAGATACAGCAGACGATACTTGTAAGACTTTTCGCTCATAATCATAATGTCTCCAGTCGACCAGTCTACGTGATCGATGTTAATCTGTGGAATTTCTCCAACGCGTGCTCCGGTACTTCTGAGCACTTCGATGATGGCTCTGTCTCTCAGGGAGACGCAACCCTCCCGGAGCTGTTCGATCTGTGCTGGCCGGAAGTAATCAATTGGCTTTATTACTTCCTTCATCGGCTCCGTAGCCTCCACCGGATTATAGCTCATGAACTTTTCTTTGCGCATCCATGTGAAAAAGGCTGATAAGTATCGGCGTTCATTGTTGCAGGTTGACGCCTGATTCTTCTTGCCTCCTGCTGCCACGTTCCTCTTCTCGTACCAGTTGAGATAACTGTCAATGTCAATCTCGTCCATTTTGTTAAGTGGCTTTTCAATGACACTAGTAAGACGCATAATGGCATCACGGTACTGAGCCTTGGTCTCAGGACGTAAGTTCTTTTTCTTGATCATCATGAGGCTGATGTAATAACGGTTCTGTTCTTCGGTTGATGTCCGTATTTCTGCCGGAAGATTGGTAATCTCTTCCATGTTCACGGCTACTAATTGTTTTTCAATGACTTTTTGCATGATATCTAAGGTCGTGTTGTCCAAATATCCTGACATCTCGAAGATGATATTATTAATAATTTCGGTTTTGATACTGGCATTATACATAATAGTCCTCCTTGTTTCCTAAGAGGCATTATGGTATAATGCTCTTAGGTGAATGAACAGTAGATACAGTGTCTTGCCGGACGGTCTACTGTTTATTTTTTTTATTGTCAATGTTCACTCACCCTTGACTGCTGCCACAGTCGTTATACTCTTTTTTGGAATTTTTCAAGCATTCTTGCTTTCCAGCCTTCCGGCTGTTCTTCCGGCTGTTCTTCTGGCTGCTCTTCTGCTCCGTTGTATAAAAATGATTTTATTTCCTTTTTGCATTCTCCACAGTAACATCTGGCTTTTACCGCGTCTGCTTCAAATGTTGTTGCCAACGTGTCTGCTGTGCCAAGTATACTTACGCTCTCAGCTGTGATTGCCACTCTGTAGATAGTCCCATCTACAATTTCTTTCCCGCAACGGTCACAATAATATGCTATCATTTTGCTTCCCTCCTTATGGCTGTCAGTAAATCTTCTATTGCTTGAACGTAACCATCTCTGTATTCTTTGGTTTCTTTTATTTTCTGACCACATCTTCTCTCTGCTTCGGTCTGTAACTTATTTGCTCGTTCTTCTATCTGGTCATATTCTTTCTTGTCCATTTTCTTACTCCTTATATGGTTTTGGCAACGGCATCCAGGCATTCACAATCAATCCATAACTTGCATAGGTTTCCTCTTCATCTCCCGGATAGAACTTATCGTTCTCCCCGTCTTTTTCATACCGTCCAATATCCAGACCAGTATAGTTTTCGAATGATAGCAGAATATATTCTTCTTCCTTTGGCAATCTCTCAGTACATGGAATCCATCTTGACTCTTCTGCTACATTTTCCGGGAAATACTGTGATAGTCTATCTATTGCATGCTCTGCACAGTTGTAGCAGAACTCAACTATTTCCTTTTCTGCACAACCTTCGTAACACATTTTTGTATCTTGCTTATCTTCTCTTAATGCATTAATTACCGTGCCTTTTCTAAGATATCCCATCTACTCTTCCTCCTCACATTCTATAACTGCGAAATGTAAGTCGCATTCGTCGCATACTACAGATCCGTCTCCGTAATATGCATATACTCCCAGTTCTGCTCCGCAGTGTGGACAATAGTTTATTCTGCTGTTATCTGCAATTCCGCATATATATCCTTGCATCTTTGTTCTCCTTAAATTGATATATGATTTCTTGGCGGTTTCCCTTTTTCGTATACCGTGCAGTCCTCCACGGTGCATATTGCACTGCGTGGTCTGTCGTGATATGCTGCATAATTGCAGCCAATTGGACCGGTTCCACGCCATTTGCATGTCTTGCATTTTTTTCTATTGCCATTGTGCCCTGGTGGCATTGGCTTTGGTTCTGGTTTAGGCTTTTTCGGTTTTGGCTTCTTAGGTTTTGGCTTGTGATGCGCTCCTCCAGCCGGTCTGATTCCAATAAGTCCATCTCTCTTGACTCTAACGCGCACTTGGCTTACAGTTAATCCGAGTAACTTGGATATTGTTGTGTTGCTCTCGCCTTGTAAGACAAGATTTTTAAGTATTTGTGAATCATAGTTGTCAAAACAGCTCATGCCATCATCTCCTTTCTCGCTTTTCGGAATAACTTGGCTTTCTCAGCATGGTACCGGATCAGTTCCTCAACTGCTGCCATCTGCGCTACTTCTACCTGATGTTGTTCATAGATTTTCAAATCTATGCCCCACTCTTCACCGCCTTCGTAGAGAAGCCACCGGAAGTTTTTGTACGCGATATAAGCAAGCTTTTTCTCTCCGTCTACGAGATCAATCTGTGTCATGCTTTCCCGAATCCACTTCATAGCATCGCCTCCATATCCGCTGCGCGTCCTTCCCATTTATCTGCTTGTCTCTTGCAGTAATCTATAATGGTCTCAACTGCTGCCATCTGTACCGGTTCAATGTCTAACTTGCCGAAGCCTTCCATTTCTCTAATACACGAAAGTCTTGGAAATAGGCTCATCCGATACCATAACCCCCAGCACAGCTCCACTTCATCCCAGATCAATGCTGCGATTTTTTCGTCTTCTTGATATAATTCCAGACATTCGTCCGATTTAATGGTCCACATTTCTTTCTGCGCCTCCTTGCTACAATCATCTTGTTCCGGTCGTCAATATAATAATCTGCATAGACCTTTCTACAATTGTTCTTGCTTTCAGAAATATTGCTATTGACTGCGTCAAACTCCAATCCATTCGCCCTGCAGTATATGACTGCCTCCTGTAATAGATCTCCCTCCCTACATGTCCAGAGAATGATCTTATCTCCGGACTGCTGCCGTTTGATCAGAAATTGGAATAATTCTGTATTTGGTTCTCCCAGTTTCGGATATTCTGCTGTATTTAATGTGCCGTCGAAATCTACGGCATATATTTTGTTCATGTGTCTCCTTTCTCCTCCGGCTCCACCGGCCGGAGGGAATCTATGGTTGATAGTGACTGTGATACACTATTGGTGCTGTAATTTTCTTACTCTTTTCGTTGGTAGTACTGCAAATTCTCCCGTATCTTCCAGCCATACTGTGACGGTATCTGCCAGGTGTTCTTTCTCGAACACGATTCCCATGCGTTCTTTCTCTTCTCCCATCAGAATGCACTTCACATATTCGCCCTTGTAGAAATCCCGTGAGCTTTCGTCTTTTCTAAGGCTAGAGATAATTTTTGTAGGCAATATTCATCCACTCCTCTCGTGTGTGATCCTGTTCGTATGCTTCCTGTAGATAGGCGCATAATCTTTCACGGGTTGCACGGCAATTATGTACAGCGTCTTTGCCTTCCTTGTGGTGTCTTCTGCATAGGTAGACTTTTATTCCAGCTCCTTCGCTACGCTTCCTTCCGCCGCCTCCAAACACTACATGATGGCATTCCGTACACTGGTATGTATAGTTTCCTTCTTCTCTTGCGCATAAATAACAGATTCCTGGTTCTGTTGCTACGATCGGTTTTGGATGCTTCTGCCTTTTTTTCTTTTTCATTCCCATTGTTTTGGGGAACATCAAGCCATCAGTCATTATCCTCGTCCTTTCTGTAGTATTGGTGCGTTCCGTCCAGCACCTGTTCCTCTTCCTCGGTGTCGAAGAACCATCCGAACATCTTAAATACTCTGTAGCACTCTAAGAGGATTCCTCCATCTTCCTTGTTATATCTAAGGTTGTAATCCCACGGCTCTTTCTCGCTCATTCTCATGTGTAATAATATGAGCATCTGCTCCATGATGCTTAGTTTTTGTATTTTTTCATTCGCTTCTGCTTTTTCTTTATCGTTGCACTCCCAATCGTGCTTTTCAGTGAAATATTTTATAAAAAGGCTTTTGTATACCCCTCCCATCTCTACCAGTAGTACCCAGCACATGTTCTTTACCAACTCTTCGTTCGGTTTTGCTGCTTTCCCGGCAATAATGTCCAGAATTAATTGTTTACGCCTTTCTGTGCTCACTCTTGTGATTTCCTTAAGTTCTTTTTTTCTGGCTTTTCGTTCTTTTTCTTCCTTTTCTCTTCGTTCTTCTGCTCTTGTCTGTTTTTTTATAACTTTTTCCACAATTCTGATACGCTGATATTGAGTTATCCAATATTTCCCTTCTGTATCTGGAATTTCAATATCGTCATCTTTGTTTAGGTCGCATCCAGCCACTTCCTTCCATGATCCTGTCCAGATGCCGTTTTCTACTTCCTTTGGAGCTTTCTTGATGCCTGCTGCCTCCAGCTTTTCTATAATCGCTGTCTCTTTTGCTTTTCTCTTTTCGTCTGCTACTGCGCTTCTGGCGCGTGCCGCCAAGTCCGTGGAGCTATAGGAAGCTCTTAAGATTTCGTTTCTCTTCTCTACTGATTTTATTTTTTCCAATTCATACAGGTCTTTTAATGTTAACTGGAATCCCTCATCATCGTTCTTTTCTTTCAGGGTGGATTTGTCCAGCTTGGCAATGTTAACTCTATGGCGTACTGTGCTCTCACTGAATCCGGTCTTATTTGCAATGTCTTCCACAGTGTCTCCAAGATCTAGCATCATCTGGAAGCCTTCTGCCTGCTCCGGAATCGTAAGGTCTACGCGCTGCATATTCTCGGTAAGCATGGTTCCGACCTGTTCCTTGTAGCTCATACCGGTAATAATACGGCAAGGATACTCTGTGACTGCTGCCATCTTCCCTGCGGAATAACGTCGGTGACCAATCAGAAGCGTATATTCTTCCTCGTGGAATCCTCTCTTGTTGTCCCAGTATCCCGGAATGACGGTTAAGTTTTGCATAATGCCATTTTGTCTGATGGACTCAGCAAGCTCTGTAAGGTCTCCTAAGTCTTTTCTTGGGTTATCCGGATGCTCATGTATCTGATCAGCCGGTATGTATATTAATTTGTCCATTCTTTCTCCTTTCAGGTCAGATATTTCTATCTGACCATCACATTCATAATTTTCAAATACGTCCAATCCCATTCATATAATCCTCTATCGTCATTTGTTTTGGCGGAATGTCTTCCCAACCCACGCCGATATAATCCAGTACCTTTCCCCAACCAAACTTCTCTCCGGTCTTCGGATTGGTGCAGCACTTATACATCCAAAATTCCCACTCTTTTTCATTGCGTTCCCTGAGCCTATCAAATCTGTGTGGACGTTTTTCCAAGTGGATTCCAAAACCACACATACTACAACCTGTACGCTGTGCTCCTGTTGTGTATAGATCGCCATTGTCTTTTCTGGCAATCTCTCCGTATATTTCCGGAATAATGCTGTCTACTGGAACATATTCTTTTAGTGTTCCGTCTGCATTCTTCCCATAAGGCCGTTCGTGGAAAAGTGTTTCAAAAACATCTAAGTGTTCGTGATACCATTTGTCCATTTTCATTGCTAGCTGGAGAAGATCTTGCCTTAAAAATATGGCAAACGGTGCCGACCGGATTACTCCTTTTCCGTAGTAGTTGCAACCATGTTCTATCAGTGATTCTTCACGTTGACCGCCTTCAACTGCCATTAACCCTAAATACGGATAGCTTTTATGTATTTTCGCCCAGTCATCACATGGCTTTTCTTTTAACCAATAGCAACACTCGTTGCTGACCTTAATTTCTTCGTCTGGCTTTCCATAATGGACATTTTCATTCTCATTTTCGTATCCTCCGAACAATTTGAGCCATTTCTGAGGGAGCTGCATTCTACTATTCTTGGCATAGTGTCCCTGTTCCCCGCATTCACCGGTTATAATGGCATGCCGGACCGTCTTATTGTTTTCCGTTGGATTCTGCAAAGTGTTGATTCTTCCAGCGATCTTTTTGGAAATTACCGGGAATCCGACTTCATTCAGTACTTGAACTTTGGTTTTGTATGGTTTTACAACTTCAAGTCCCAGTGCTTTGTGCACTTTCTGAATACTTTTGTCTTCCAGTATCGATACGGAAATTCCTGGTACGTCAATTTCGATACTTTTAAGCCATATGTATAGCACAATGCTGTCCAATCCGCCTACACTTACATGACACCCGAATCCCCTGTCAGTCATCTCTTCTTGGAATGCCTTTGCCATATGTGCCTGGCGCCACAGTTTTTCTTGATAGGTTAGATTCTGAAGTTTTGTAAATGCAGCTCTTTTCTCTATCTTTTGCCGTCTCCACTCTTCTCGTGTTAAGTCGTTACTGCTCATTTATTCTCCTTTGCCATTTCGATCCCGTAACTCGCCGTGTTATGAATTAATCTTTCTGCCATTTCCGGCAGCATACCCGTTTCCAGCATTACTTCATACAGATTCTTCGTGATTGCTCTGTATTCATGCAAGATGTTCTCTCCGCCTCCTTCGATTTTTGTGTTCGTGCACCTTCCGCTTACCTCGCTTCTAATCATCTTTCTCTCCTTTTCATTTCCGTGTCCAGCCATTCGCTATAGCTGTGTCTTCCTTCTTCTTCTACAATTAACTGCCCTCTTGTACGCACATAGACCTCTTCCCATAACTCTGCGTGCTTAATCGGAACGCCCTTGGCGTTCAGATAGTTATTGCCCGCCCATTTCTCTAACTGGATGCCGAGCATGTTCAGGACGAAACGGTCTTCTGTGTGGATATGGACTTCACAACTCTGATTAAGCCTGTCCAGTGCGTCAGACAGTGATCTTAATGTCGCCTCGTGATATGTACCGAATATATGCCCGAATCCGTTTACGGTTTTTTTCTCGCCGTTTTTGATGCAGGCGACCACGTAACCGTGCCACCTTTCGTCTTTACTAAGGCTGGCAGTACTTTGGGCAAGATAAATATCTACTTTGTACATGCCTGTTCCTCCAGTTCTCTGACTTTTTTTTCTGTGATGCTGGTAGCAACAACTATTGCATGGTTGGCGTAGGCTTCATCTGGATAGATTTTCATGATATTCGGTTTGCCTTCCAACTCAATCTTTCTATTATACGCATTGCAATACTCTTCTACATGCTCACGGTCTACCCGGTATTTTCTTCTCTCTTCGTCCTTGTCATTGCGCTCGCGCATGACCATAACCGCTTTCGCGATTGCCATGTTCGCCAGGGCTGATGCGTCTAATGTCCGTGTGATCTCATGGTTGTCATTCCACATATTGTATATGTGTCCGAATTCTTTTAAGAGCGTCTCATTCACTTCAACTTTCACTTTAAATCCTCCTGTTCAATCGTATTTGCGTGACTCTCCGGTATTTGTAGCCTGTTTTGGGATTTATGCCCTCCCAGATGCGTGCTATGTAATAGCCTTTCTTTGGTTTGACTTCTTTCTTCCACCTTACAAGCTTGTCCACGTGAGGCTCTGGGAGTGGCATATTCTTGGAAGTGTTGTAACTGGCTTCCCGGAGTCTTGGTTTTCCCGGTGTGCCGTCGGCTTTTGTCTCTACGGAATGTTCGTCTTTTGTGATATAACTGGCAAGACTGGTGAAATCTTCATCGTAGAATTTTGATTTCTTGATTTCTGTCAGCCAAGTGCCTCCCTTGGTCCATGCCTTTTCCACGATGCTGGCCGAATCTCCTATTTCATTCACGACCAAGTGGATGTGCCAGGCTCCTTTTGTTCCGCGCTCTATGTTACGAATCCAGAATAAGGGCTTCCCTCTTTTCTTATATTCCCTTCGTACTTTCCGAAGTGCTTTCTGGAAATCCTCCAAGGCTGACTCCATATCCGGCGGTCTTGCCTCCACCCTGTATGTCCAGGTGAGTAATAGGTCTCCCGGTGAGAAATAACACAATAACCTCTGACGGCATCTCTTCTCTTTATTCCATTTATTTACCCGGATCATATCTTCCGGTGTTGCTTTTCTTCTTTTTAACCGCTTCCCTCCAGGATTTCCATACTTCCCGTCATGGTATTCTTCTATGTCCAGGATATCTCCCTTTCTGAAACGGTATTCCTTTCTCTTTATAGCCATGGTTTTGTCCTATCTTTAATATCTTTATCGAGATTGGAAAACGGGGCGAAATCCCCGTGTTTCCTTGACTTTTCCACCCCGTTCAGCTATACTATAATTGTTTTCAATAGCAGAATCTTTCGAGGAATCGGAAGGGTGAAGAGGAATTTGTTGACGCAGATTCCTTTTCTTTTTTATCTCGCATACCTGACCGCCTTATTGACTATATAGGCTGCAGTCACGATGATTAATCCAGCCACGATTCTTGTTCCTCCTGGGAGTAATGCCGGACTACTGTTTGTCATGCGGGCTACACCTATCCAGGTGGTCGCCATTCCGATGACTCCAATTGTCTCCGCTATTGCTCTGACCGTCCTACGGATCAATGCCTTTCGCTTGTGCGCTTTAATACCCATTTTTCTTACACCACCTTCTATACTCAATATCCAGCCTTGCTTCCTGAATCACCGATTCCAATGCCCGGAGCTTGGCTATTTCTGTTCGCCTTCCTACTTGGCAAACTTCCATGCTTTCACAGCGTTTTCTCTGTTTAGCTGCATGTTTGAATAATATTTCTTTTAAACTCATAACACATTGATTCCCTTTCCAAGATCCACGAATATATATGCCCCTGCCTCTTTTATATTGAATGGTGGTACATATTTCTTCATATTTTTGTCTTCGAGCCTCGTATGGTACTTGGAATAGTCTGCGAAAACCGCTACACTTACCAGGTTTTCTAATATTGCATACGCATTATAGCGGTCTCCTATCAGCTTCTCGATTCCTTGTACGCGACGGTATACGGTCGCTCTTGATACGTCAAACAGCCTGCTCAATTCGCTTTTATTTGCGTACATATCTTTCTCGCCTCCTTATGCTGTCTTATCTTCTTTCTCTTCCTGTCGTCCCAGTTCGTCTCTTCGTATCAGAAGATTTGCGTTGTCTCTCAGGAGATTCAAATCGGCCTTGCTAATGAAGTGAATCCACCTAAACATATAGCCGATTCTATTTCTGTCAAAAAAAGATTTTTATCCCTCACTCCGACCGGCAATGCTTTTTGTGACATTTGTATTAAAGGTTTCGAGTAGCTCTTTAATTTCATTTCTGAATCCCTTAACACTTTCTACCAGCTCTTCATCATCATTTAGTTTTTCTTCTATATATTTTTTTATAGTTAGCTGTTCTTTTTCAAGAGCAGCTACTTTTCCCCTTAATTCGTTCCATTCTTTTTCTGCAATTTCCATTCACTCACCTCTTTTACTGTTGCTCTTTTTCTTCATTTCTCCTATACTCTTCTTACAGGCACTGCCATGCCTAGTTCAAAAGAAAGGAATCATATTATGAACTTATTCGCACCCTCTTTAAATCCCAAACGTCTTTCCCGGCACACTGTCCTGAAGCATTTCATTGAAACTGCAGATATGAATTGTATTTGCCGTTATTACGATGATCCCTATTTCAAGAATATTCCCAATGCCGTGTTGCTTGACTACATAGATGAATTAGTTAAGGACGGCTATGTCAAGCACTACATCCGTCACGTCGTATTAACAGTCAAAGCTTATTCATATCTTTCTGAACGCCGTGATGCCAGAATCAGAGAAATCATTCTTCATCTCACTCGTCCGGTGTCTTATCTCTTTGCTTGGATGCTCGGAATTCTATCTACCGTGATAGCTGAAATCCTAATCCGGCAAATTTTCCACTAATCCGAAGGAATGTTTTGCAGCATATCTGCACCACTTTTTCAGCTCTGCCTTATTTGGTGGTGCATATTTTTTCGCCTTCATGTAGAATAGAACTGCTTTTAATGCTATGTATGTTGTTAACCAGCCTAATGACCAAATCACAAAAAATATTAAAAGCATTATGGCTTCTATTTTTTCCCACATCTTCTTCACCTCGCCTTCCTTTCTCTATTTTAGTTGCATTATTTTTCCTCTTCTTTTATACTTATTTTTATATTTAGTATTTCGAAAGGATATTGCTATGAACTTTATTAAGTCTATTCTTACTCGCGAAAACATCACGCTTTTTCTATCTATTTTCGGCTCAATTGGAGCGTTATCTTCCTGGATATATACCGTAATGAAAAATCGTAAAAACCTAAATATCGAGATTATAGGTCAGCGTTTTTCCGATGACTCCTGTTCCCTTTTGGTTTATGCCATGTTTGAAAATAAATCTCGGCTACCGATTTCAATTACCGGACTATCCGTGCAACTCAATTCCATTTGGTATCCTTGCGAGCGAATCCCAATTACTACACTTACGGAAACTACCCGGTGTGGCAAAGAGATCTTATCCCACCACGAATATCGTTCTATGCCTTTACCGATTTTTATAACCGGTCTTGGTGGGACTTCTGGTTATCTCTATTTTGAATTTCCAGAATCTTCTCTTCCAGTTGACGCCACAACTCTGAGCTTCTTAGTTTCAACCAATCGTGGTAAGGCAATTGAAAAGAAATTATCGCTTGGGCGTCAGTTTGATTGATATACTTTCGCTTTGTAGTAAGAATGCCCTTCATATATCTTCACCTCTCTTTCTCTATTTTAGTTGCATTTTATTCAACTTTCACTTTAAAAAAATATCATCACGCTCTGTTGGTGATAAATTTAAAGTATTCGACAGTGATACTATTTCTGAAGCTGTGAATTCCCCAACCCCTTTAAGGCGATTATACAATGTTTCTCTCAAAATACCTGATTTTTCAGCTACTGCTTTTACTGTCATTCCGCTATCTGTTATTTTATCTTTCAACATTTTAATGTCCGGCATTTCGATTCCTCCTTTCTAGTTGCATTTAATTCAACTATCTTTTTTATATCACTATGTTGCATTTCTGTCAACCTGTTTTCACAAAAATGTTGAATTATTTTCACTCTTATGCTATTGTAAGATTATGAAATGAGGTGAGTGAATGTTACAACTATATAAAAATATTAAATCACGAAGAATCGAATTAAATATGACTCAATCCGATTTAGCTTCTAAAATGGGGTATGCCGATAAAAGTATGATTGCTAAAATTGAGAAAGGGGTTATAGATCTTCCTCAATCTAAGATTATTGCATTTGCAAAAGTTTTAAATACTGCGCCTGGTATATTAATGGGAATTGATGGAACTTCCATTAATCAAGCCAGCTTATCCGAAGGTATTAGAATAAAAATCTATGGTCGAGTTGCTGCTGGAATCCCTTTAGAAGCAATTGAAGATGTAATTGACGAAGAGGAGATTCCAGAGGAACTGGCACGGACCGGTGAGTTCTTCGGACTCCGGATCAGCGGTGATTCCATGGAACCTGATATTCATAATGGAGATACTGTAATTGTAAAAAGACAGGATGATGCAGAATCTGACGAGATTGTAATTGCTCTTGTGAATGGGAATGACGGAGTGTGTAAAAGACTAAAGAAATATGCAGACAGTATTGCCCTTATCTCATTGAATCCTAATTATGAACCGATGTATTTTAGCCGGGAGGAGATTGAAAAAAAACCAGTGAGGATTATTGGAAAAGTTGTAGAGCTGAGGCGAAAATTTTAATGTAATGTTGTTGTAAATATCGCATATATGTAATATTATAAGGAGGAAGAATGAATACTAATGATATGTTGGCTATATTGGCCGAACTATTTGATTCATTTTCCTTTCATGAACTTTTTCTAGAAGAACTTGGTTCTCTTTTAAAAAAGGACTTAAAGGGAAAAGAAAATCGTTTCTTTAAAATGTTATCTACTCAATTAAATCATATAAGAACTTTTGGTCGAGCTATTTATACTGTTGATGGACACGAAATATTGCAAGGTGCGGATGGACATTACTATTCCATACACTTGCAACAGTCCCAGTTCAATGTCCGGTTACTGGTTTATATCAGTGATGATGACACGCCCTATTTCTTATGTGCATTTAATGAAAAATCAGGAAAACGAAAAACTGACTATTCTGCATACACAAAAGTTATGCAGGAGCGTTTAAAAGACTTTGGAGGTGTTTTATGATGGATAAAAATAAAGTCTGCACAGTTGATGATTTATTTGCTTTATTTGCAGATGTACTCTCTCCTGCTGATGTTCTTTCTGCAAAGTTGATGGGACAAATTTCCAGTGCTATTACAAAAGAGCGCTTAGACTTAAATTTAACTCAAAAAGAGTTTGCTTCTTACATTGATGCAACACAATCCTTGGTTTCCCGTTGGGAGCGTGGTGATTACAATTTTTCAATTAATAAAATTGCGGAAATTGCTTCAAAATTGGATCTTGATGTAAACATTACCATGTCCCACCTGGAGCAATCAGTCTCTACTTCCTCTGATGAACTGGAGACTACTGGAAAAATTGTACAGTTTCCTACGAAACCTAATAATATGTATGCAACTATTACTGAACAGTTGGAAGAACTGGAGGAAATGTGATGACTACTTTAATTAATATGGATTTAACTTCCTTATCAACAAAAGAAGCTTTTGTGATTAATAAAACTGATTATGCCGGAAAACCTATGAAGCTTACCGTAGCCAGAAGACATGAGCAGGATCCGGATAACGAGAATTCTTATACTGGAATTTGCAGCGCAGAATTGCGTCTGGCTGATGAACTGGATTTAGATACATTAGATACATCATTTTTAGCTAAAGTCGTCATTTCAGGTACTTTTACATGTGATGAACCTGTTGAAAACCGTACCTATGATAATATTCATGATACTATTTTACTACAGTTGCTCCCACATTTGCGTGCAACACTTTCCGGTATCATGACCGCCGCCGGGCTTACCCCTTATTTGATACCTAATTCAATTATGCCAATTACTTCAAAATAATTAAAAACCGCCCCTACCTATAGCAGAGACGGTTGATGAAAATACTATACTGTGCTATGCACATGTACAATACTCTGTGGCAAGAATATTGTATCACATTTTCATAGCACCGTATAGGTGTATTTTTTATACCTATTTTTAAGGAGGAAATGCTATGTGGTCAGAAGTTCGTTCAAATGGAAAAGTAAAATTTATAGAGCGTTACACAGATCCGCTGACTCTTGAGCTGCACCGCGTCTCTTGCATAATGGAAAAAGACACCAACAGCACCAGAAAACAGGCTCAAGCTATTCTGAACGAAAAAATTCAAAAACAATTAGAAAAAATATCAATATCCGCTTCCGTTCGAATGGAAGACTTGCGCTTTGGACAGCTTTGTGATCTATACAATTCTTTTCAAAAGAAATCTCGCGCTCCTTCCACTTACAAGCGAAATTACTACGCCTGCAATTTCTTACGCAAAACACTTGGCGAAGATATACTTGTTACACAGTTGTCTGCCGGATATGTTATCGAAAAGCTCTCAGAACTGCAAGAGGATATTGGTACAACAAATGAAAGGCTTACACGACTAAAGGCTTTAATTCGTTGGGGATATGAAAATGATTATATTGCCGATGTCACTTGGCTAGATAAACTCAAGAAAGAAAAGGATATCAAGAAAAAGATAAAGCTGGAAGATAAATACCTGGAACGCGAAGAGCTTCAAACACTGTTAAAAAATCTTTCTGTACCGCGCTGGAGAATGCTCGCTTCCTTTGCAGCTCTTTCCGGTCTTCGTATCGGAGAAATTATTGCACTGCATGATTCTGATGTGGACCTTGAAAACCGTATGATCTATGTTACAAAAAATTATGATTCGAACAATAAAGTAGTCGGATACACAAAAAACTCTTATTCTTACAGAGAGGTATATATTCAAGACGAACTTCTTGTTTTATGCAGGCAAATCAGACTCTTTATTAAGCAAGAACAACTTCTTACCGGAATACGAAGTGAACTGTTTCTGTGTGATATTTCCGGCGAACATGTAGCCTATTTCGCATACAATAAATGTTTAAAGGAAACGGCAAGACGTGTACTGAATAAAAAAGTCGAAATCACAACGCATGTCATGCGGCATACCCATGTCGCACTGATGGCTGAACAGCGTATTCCTCTTGATGTGATATCCAGAAGAATTGGTCATGCTAACAGCAAAGTGACCAGAGAAATCTATTTTCATGTCACAAAGAAAATGAAGGAACGTGACAACCAACTTGTACAGGCTGTAAAGATATTGTAATTCAGGGGGCAAAAAGGGGGCAAATGTTTATACACTATGTCGCATCATGAAATTAAAACCTACGTACTTTCAACCATTCGGCACAGTATGACATAGCATGAATGGCTTAAGAAGTCCCTTTCTCCGCATTGGACATAAGATGCGAAACACCGTAAACTCAAGGGTTTATGGTGTTTTTCTTTGCTCAAAAATAGAAAAACAGCAAAAAAAGGACACCCCTAATCAACGCTGAGGACGTAGCACTTTAACAAAGTACTACGTCCCCAGCTATTTTTTAACATTTTTTAGTTCAGGAAGTTTTCGATTATGACTCCTTCTGCTTCTTCTTCTGTCATTCCCAGTGTACGGAGTTTTACAAGTTGCTCGTCGTTAATCCTTCCGATAGCCGCCTCATGGATAATTGCTGCATCTACATGTTTTGCGTTAATCTCCGGAATAGAGCTGACTTCAGCGTGATCCATGATAATAGAGTCGCATTGTACATGAGCATGGCAGAGATTTTTACCGACCGCTCTTGGGTGAAATATCTGCCTGGAGCTGCCTTTTGCAACGGATCTGGATACGATCTGTGCAGAGCTTCCTTCACCATTCATTTCTACCATCATATTGGAAGTTGCTTCCTGGTTTCCATGTGTCATCAGCTTCTCTATAACGTACAGTTTTGAGTTTGCTTCCAGATATACATTATTCTCACGTACAGTGGAATCTACACCTTTTATCTGTGCGGTATCAAGTGTAAATACGGAATTCTCGCCAAGATAAACTTCTGTGACCGGGTTGAGGACTCTTGTTCCTGTTCCTTCGCCTTCTCCGTAATGTTTCTCCACATAACGTACGTTGCAGTTTTTTTCTACGTGAAATGTGTGAATTCCATCATGGCGGCTTTCATTGCAACCGCTGTTGTGAATTCCACAGCCTGCAACAATCGTTACATTTGCTCCTTCTTCTATATAAAAATCATTATAAACCACATCGGTCATTCCTGTGGCATCTACAACGACCGGAATATGTACTTCTTCTCCATCTGTCTTACCATCAATATAAATATCGATGCCCGGCTTATCCTGCTTTTTCTTAATTTTGATATGCTCGCTGTCACCGTGGCAGAGGGCAATTCCATTGTGTCTTAAGTTAAATGCACCTGACTGTTTAAATCCACTTGCATCGATCTGTTCCAGTACTTTTTTTGTAATTTCATCTAACGTCATCATATTGCTTTCCTCCCTCCTTATCTGCATGTCAGACAGCTGTAAGAATCTGCTGTCTTTCCTAATAGTTGTGGAAGGATCTCGTCAGTTGCTCCAATGGACGCAATCTTACCGTCTTCGATGACCATGATCCGGTCTGCCATCTGAATGATTCTCTCCTGATGTGAAATGAGAACCAGACTTTCCTTCTTTTCTTTGTGGATTTTCTCGAACTGTTCAATCAGCATGGAAAAACTCCAAAGGTCTATTCCTGCCTCCGGCTCATCAAAAATACATAATTTGTGCGATTTTGCAAGTACGGTTGCAATCTCCAGACGTTTCATTTCACCGCCTGATAGTGTGCCGTCCACTTCTCTTTCAATGTACTCATTTGCGCAAAGACCGACCGTACTTAAAAGCTTACAACACTCTTCTCTTTTTAATTCTTTACCTGCTGAGAGTGACAACAGCTTCATAACAGTCATTCCTTTAAATCTCGGTGGCTGCTGAAATGCATAACCGATTCCTGCATCTGCTCTGTGATTGATATCATAATTGCTGATATCCTCTCCATCTAAAATAATCTGCCCGGCGCTTGCTTTTTCAATTCCCATTAAAACTTTCGCAAGTGTGGACTTTCCTCCACCATTTGGTCCGGTAATGACAAGCATCTCGCCGTCAGCAACATCGAAACTGATGTTTTCAACAATGCTTCTCTCTACTCCATTCTCCTGAACCTGGAATGTAAGATTCTTTACCTCCAGCATAACATAATCTCCCTTCTGACCCATATCAGATTTCAAAATGTCCCGGCAAAAGCCCCAGACACCTTTCTATTATAAATCATGTGAAAAATGTTGTCACCTTTTATTCCAAGTGATTTCGTATATTTTACATTTTTTCACTTCCTGATACTCCATGCCTCCAACCGCGTCACCTCTATTTTATTTCCTGACTCTAATCGCGTCACCTCTATTTATCAAATTCAGAAAGTGGAAAAAATTTCCATAAGAATTTTCCCCTTTCTTTTTCCTCTCCATGTTGAACTCATATTTGACGAATGTTATAATAGTAATTGGCGTAAAATGAATTGATAATTTTGATAACAGGAGGACTTTTTTATGCCTAATTACCCGGACTCAATCCAGGATCTAGAACCGCTTAGCGGTCTATATATAAGAAAAAGATTTTTAAATGAAGTGCGTACTTTTCTGGACCAGAAGCATCCGCAAGGCTGGTGTATTGTAGCCATCGATATTGAGAATTTTAAATTATTCAATGACTGGTACGGGCAGGACAGCGGTGATTATCTGCTTCTGGAAATTGCTGCCTATCTTCGAAACCTTCACCAGGAAGATAACTACATCACCGGACACTTTAGTGCCGATGACTTTTTTATCTGCATGCCAGATGACGGTCACAAACTCCGCCACATTTATGCAACAATTTATCATTACATTGATAAACTGGAACAAGATGATAGTTTCCTTCCATCCATCGGCGTCTATCGGATTGAAGACGAATCTCTGAATGTCAGCACGATGTGCAACAATGCGCAGATTGCGGCTTCCAGTGTTGTTGGAAAGATTGGAAACAGAATCTGCTATTTCGAATCCGGCATGACTAAAAAAATAGAATTAAAGCAGCGCATTCTCCGGGATGCTCGTCATGGACTGGAAAATCACGAATTTATCTTCTATCTCCAGCCCAAATGTAACATGGCGACCGGTGAACTGGTCAGCATGGAGGCGCTTGCCAGATGGCAGAAATCTGACGGAACTTTTGTCTCACCCGGAGAATTTATCCCACTGTTCGAAAGCAGTGGATTTATTACCCGCTTTGACATGTACATCTGGAAATCTGTCTGCAAAACTTTAGCCGCCTGGCAGGATAAAGGCTGCAAACTTGTTCCGATTTCCATCAATGTCTCTATGATAGACATTACGAATATTGACGTGCCTCAATATTTGTCAATGCTCACAGAGCAGTACCACATTTCCCCGGAATATCTGCCTGTGGAAATTACAGAATCTGTCTTTGCAGAGAGCAACACCATTGTAAAGAATACTATTACTCGTTTCCACGAAAAGGGTTTTTACGTACTCATGGACGATTTTGGCAGTGGATATTCTTCTTTAAATGTGTTAAAAGACGCGAATGTAGATTATCTGAAACTAGATATGAAGTTCATGCAGATTGATGCAAAGAATAAAGGAAAAGGAATTCAGATTCTGAAATCTATCGTAGATATGGCTTACCGGCTTGGTCTTGTAATCATCGCAGAAGGTGTTGAGACAAAGGAACAGTCCGAGATTCTGAAATCCATGAACTGTAACTATGGTCAGGGATTTTATTTTCACAGACCTATGTCGGTAGAAGCTGCTGAGGAACTTATTCAGACGATTCCAATCGAGAACTTCCGGGCCGCCCATGAACAGGTCAGCCGGATTCGTAATGTCTGCGAAGCGCTCCCTGATTCCCCGGAAATGTGGAAGTTAGGTGACAATATTTTCCGGATTCTTCTGGATCATATGCTTCTGCTCTCCAGATTTAATCTAATCACCGGAGGCATGGAAACGATCAAAAGAGATTCGTCTCTTGCAGGTTTTGGAATGGAATATGAAACCGATTATCAGACCTACATGTCCCGCCTACTGGACGAACAGTTAGTCCATCCGGACGATGCAGATGAATTTCGCTCTATCATGACTCTCGACCAGCTTCGTTTGCGTATGTTCCATGAAAAAGGATCTGTCATCTATCGCTTCCGCAGAAAATTCAAAGCCGGATATTTCTGGACATCACTGGAACTTTTCCCGGATACTGAATGTTCCAAAGAAAATCCTTGGGTCGTTATGGTTATTCATGAATCTCCGTCAGTGAATCCAGATCTTTAAGCTCTGACGCTGGCATTTCAAACATCTGGACATCGTCCAGGTGTTTTTTTAATACACATTTTCCCCCCACATCACCTTCAAGTTTTTTTAGTTCCTCGTAATATTTATATGCAAAAATCACAGGATTCCCCATTCTTCCAGCATTTTCACTAACCAAGATACCTTTCTTTGAGACTTCCCATGTTTCCACCATGTTTTCAAGTGATTCTCTTGTTAGATATGGCTGGTCTGCCACTGCAAACATACAGCCTTCCCTCTTTCGGCTGCCTGTTTTTCCACATTTTTCTTCCAATTCTATGAGCTTTTCCACTCCAAGACGGATAGAGCCGGATATTCCGGCTTCCGGATGTGGATTATTCACGGTTTTCATGTACGGAAAATGTGCTTCTATGTCATAGATGATCTCTTCATACTGCGTCACAATCACTATGGTATCTAAAAGCCCTTTCTGCCACAATGCAGCTACAACTTCCAGTCCGTAGCGGTACATACATTTTCCATTCAACCTATATAACAACTTGTTCGAGCCAAACCGGGTGCTGTTGCCCGCTGCCAGAAAAATCAAATTCATTCGTTTTTCTCCACTCTTCTACTGTATAGCTTCCAATGCCTGATTTGATCCAATCAAAATCAGAACATTCCCTTCCTTCAGCTGTTCTTTTGGATCTGGATTGACTTCTACTTTGTCTCCCATCTTGATTCCCACAACAATAACGTCATAAGTTTTTCTTACATCTAACTCTAAAAGCGTCCTTCCAACCCATTTTTCCGGCACTTCTGTTTCGACCAGGCTATAATCCGGTGAGAGCGCGATCCAGTCCGTAAAGTTTGCAGACATCAGATTCCTTGCCACACGCATTCCCATCTCTTTTTCCGGAAAAATAACAGAATCTGCTCCGATTTTCTCAAGCACTGTTGCATGAAGTTCATTTTTTGCCTTTGCCATAACATATGGAACGCCAATTTCCTTGCACACAAGTGTTGCCATGATACTCGCTTCCATATTGTCTGATGCCGCTACCACAACTCCATCCAGATTCCTCGTTCCAAGCGACCGGATAAAATCTGCATCTTCAATGTCTGCTTTCATAGCATAGGACACCTGATTCGCAATTGCCTCCACACGCTCCATATTTGCATCGATTGCAACCACTTCACAACCTAATTTTTGAAGCTCAATGGCAACACTTTCTCCAAAACTACCTAACCCAAATACCGCATACTGCTTCTTCACTGTATCTCCTCCATATCACATTTTCTTTCATTTTTCTTACTTTATCCTACCAGTATATTATTCGTCGGAAGTGTGCGCACTCTGTCTTTTTGATTCTTTTTTCCTGCAAACAAAAGTGCAATTGTCATAGGTCCGACTCTTCCAATATACATTAGTGCAATAATTACCGCCTGACTTTCCCTGCACAGATGGGAAGTCAGGTCTGCAGTCAGACCGACGGTTCCAAGCGCAGAAGCCGTCTCATACATAATGTTCAGAAAGGATAACCTGTCTGCTTCAAATACTGCAATCAATGTTGTTCCAGTTAAGTAACAGATCAGTGCAAGCACGACTGTCACAAATCCCATTCTGACATTTTGTGCGGATATTCTTCTTCCAAAACATTCCGTATCCTGTCCCCCACGGACAAATGCAATGCATGTAAGCATGAGCATTGCTATAGTAGTAGTCTTCACACCTCCTGCCGTTCCTCCAGGTGATCCTCCGATAAACATCAAAAGGATATTCAGAAATCTTGTCTCTTCATGCATACCTGCCTGTGAAAATGTAGAATATCCCGCTGTTCTGGTCGTCACTGACTGAAAGGCAGATGCCATCCATTTCTCTCCAAAACTTAAGTATCCAATTGTATCCGGATTATGATATTCCAGTAAAAATGTCAATAATGTTCCCACTGCCAGCAATATCAAGGTTGTCACGATTGCAAGCTTTGAATGCAGCCGGAGTCTTGTAAACCACCATTTTCCAGGAATTTCTTTCTTTCGGATTTTTTTAATATTACCCAGCACATCATACCAGACACTAAATCCGATACCACTTAAGATGATCAGAAGCATTGTCGTAATATTAATGAGTGGATTACAGATATATTTTGCCAGACTGTCTGAACCTAGTATATCAATTCCTGCATTGCAGAACGCAGATACCGAATGAAAGATGCTATACCCAATTCCACGCAGCAATCCATATTCCGGCACGAACTGCACTGCATAGAATAAAGCTCCCACACCCTCAATCGTAAATGTTCCGATCAGAATTCTTCTGACCATTCCTACAATACCACCAATAGAATCTGCGTTATACGTCTCCTGGATAACCATACGCTCCCTGACAGTAATCTGTCTGCGTAAGAGAAAAAAGAATGCCGTTACACAGGCAATGATTCCAAGTCCGCCAATCTGTATCAATATCAACAAAATTACTTTTCCAAATAATGTGAATTGAGTTTGCGGAATGATTGTAACCAGCCCTGTCACACACACTGCAGATGCCGATGTAAATAACGCATCAAAGAATTCAATCGGCTTCTGGTTGCTGACCGGAAGCCATAAAAGAACTGCTCCGGTCACAATTACAAACAAAAATCCGGCTGCCAGAATCCTCATCGTATTCCAGCGGATATTTTTCTTTCTATTATATCTTTTCATATGTTTTCTTCCTTTGATTTTTCAATAACCACATTATGCTCTTTTTCTTTTCTTTTGTCTACTTTTTTATATATTCTATATAAGTCTATACTTTTTATTTCTTGCGAAACTTCTTTCCAGGTACTATACTAAATTTAGTTTCAGTTTTAGTTTTATATATTTGTTTTCTACGAGGAGATTGGATTATGATTACAACTACCGATTTCGGAACTTTATGTGACGGCAGAACAGTCAGATTATATACATTAAAAAATGACGCCATCGAACTTTCTGTCACAGATTACGGCAGCACTCTCGTACGCCTGCTCGTCCCGGATAAGAATGGCAAGCCAACGGATGTTGTCCTTGGCTATGATGATCTTGCAGGCTATGTGGCCGATGACACCTGCTTTGGAAATAATGTCGGCAGAAGCGCCAATCGTATCGGAGGTGCTTCATTTACACTGAATGGTACAGAATATAAACTGGCTGCCAACGATGGTGAAAATAATCTTCACAGCGGTCCGGACTCTTACTCAAAACGGATCTGGAACGTAGCAGCTAAAACAGATACCTCCATTACATTTTCTCTGGAAAGCCCTCATATGGATCAGGGATTTCCAGGAGCACTGACCATGTCTGTCACCTACGAGATTTCCGGTCAGAACGATGAGCCTGCTTTCTCGATTACATACGAAGCAACTCCGGATCAGGATACATTGATCAGCATGACGCACCACAGTTACTATAATCTGAACGGAGAAGGTTCCGGTGATATTCTGAATCATAAGGTTACGCTGGCAGCAGACTTCTATACTCCAACTGATGCTGCTTCTGTTCCAACCGGAGAAATTACTTCTGTCACCGGAACGGTTATGGATTTTCGTGACGGACGTTATCTTGGCACTGATATTGAAGCTTCTACGTTACAGACTGCCCGCGGCTACGATCACAACTGGGTAATTGGAACCGGATATGGCGTTCCTCACAAAGTGTTGACCGCGACAGGTGACCAGAGCGGCATCTCCATGGACTTATCGACAGATTATCCTGGAATCCAGCTTTACACTGCCAACTATCTGGAGCATGTTGCCGGAAAGCAAGGGCATGTATACGAAGCAAGAGATGCTGTGTGCTTCGAGCCACAATATTTTCCAGATGCTATTCATCATCCGAATTTTCCAAGCCCCGTGGTAAAAGCCGGTGAAACTTATAAAAAGCAAATTATTTATCATTTTTATACAGACTAACTGCAGTAAAATGATAAAAATCCCAAGATGGACAGCTCTTCTACAAGCTCTCCATCTTGGGATTTTTTATGAAATTCTAACAACCTAATATCCTGTCTCCGTTGTATACTGCTCTGCCATCGTATCCCAGCTCGTAAATTTCTCATCGCCTCTGTGATCCGGCAGCATATAATGCTCCTGCAAATACATGGTCATGTAATCTGTAATTTTATGTGCTCCTGACAGGTTCAAATGGTCGCCTTTATCCAGGGTGTCATTTTTCCAGTCAATTCCCAGTTCCTTAAGCTTCTGATTAAAATCAATATAAGGAATTCCATACTTCCCGGCGTATTTTAGCACTGCATTGTATCTCTTGTAATTATGATTTACCGGAGAAGCCGATGTGTAAAGCAAGAGCTGAATTTTGTTTTTCTCACACAGTTTCCGGATTTTATCCAAATACCAGAGATTTATTTGGGGTATTTCTTTTTCCTTTTTCGTCTTCTTCATGTAACTGCCTTTGCTGTATGCCGCTACTCCCGACCGGATTGCAAAGCCTTTGTAAGACTGCCATCCTTCTGGTATCTGGTCATTCACAATATTTTTCCACAAATTATGATATTGTAACACCGGAAAATAGTACATAGCTGTATCGCTGATAGAACTGCGCAGACTATCCGGTGTATTCGTATAGCGAAACAACATATTAGTTTCCAATAGTACGACCTGTGGTGACTGATAATCTAAAGCATGCTTTAACATATAATATGATTCCGAAATACGCTGACCAGATTGTCCACATATATAACTTGTAATTCCAACACTTTTCCACAATTCCATCGGAGATATCGACGTCATGCTCTCGCTGTCCCCAAGTACAAGCATATCTATAGAATCTTTTTGTTCTTTCTGAATACCGACATAGCTGTTATATCTTCCCGGCAGCCCTGCAAGTCTGCCGATATAGATACGTTCTATCCAGTCAGATAACATCACCGTACTGCATATCACTATAAATATAAATATTCCTATCTTTTTCTTCATGCCTATATCCTCTAAAATCCTGCATAAATCAAATCAATCATCTGATAACCTTCTCCATATGCCCCAAAGATCAGAATTGCCATAACAAGACCATAACAAATGACCCATTTTCCAGGAACAAATGCTTTTTCAACCGTGCAGATCCACTGTTTTTGACACATTTTTGTTTCTTTCGGCCAATACTCCTTTATCAGATCTGCGAAAAATACTATCATACAGCCAATTATTATAATTCTGAAATCATTCTGATCCAAACCTAATGTAAGCAAGGTGCCATCCTTAAACGTCTCTGTCGTGAATCCCTGAAAGATACTTTTAAACATATGAAATCCCTGACGGAAGCCATCTCCTCGGAAAAACATTTCACCCGTGAATATGATGATCAGCATCTTCACTGTCTGAAATGCTTTATAGAACATACACTCTGGATTAATATGAAGTACTGCAAGAATTCTGTCTCTTACCGGTTCCAATGCAAGTCCCATAAAAATCAATCCAAAGTAATATAATCCGTAAAAAATGTAATTCCATTTCGGACCGTGCCACAGACCATTACTGATCCATACCGGGAAAAGTGCCATTGCTGCAATTCCCATTCTCGCCACATATTTTCCAAAATCCCCTTTGAAATGTTTTCTCGTAAATTTATTCCACTTTCTGGCCGTCTTGGAAATGGATACTGGATAAAAAATATAGTTCTTGAACCAGACACCAAGCGTAATGTGCCACCGTTTCCAGAAATCTGTACATGTCTTTGCAAAAAACGGCTGGCTAAAATTCTCCGGCAGGCGAATTCCAAAAAGTCCGGCACTTCCGATGACCATATCCATACAGCCCGAAAATTCCATATACAACTGTATCGTATAAGAAATCGCCGCTGCCACGATCACGGCACCACTGTAGCTCTCGTATCCGACATACACCTTGTCGACCAGCACTGCAAGCCTGTCCGCAATAATCATCTTTTTAAACAATCCCCAGATGATCCGATAACAGCCCTTAAAAACATTCTCTGCTTTTACAGATTCATTTTTAAACAACGTATCTTCCACATCTTCCCATCTGCAGATCGGACCTTCTACGATTACCGGGAAGAATCCAAGAAACAATGCGGTCTTCACCAGACTGTACTCTGCCTTTACCTTTCCCCAATACACATCTGCCATATATCCGATTGCAGATAGTGTATAAAAAGAAATTCCAATTGGCAAAAAGATCAGTTGATCTTGATAGCTCCAGTCTATATGAAGCACCATTGCCAGCTTCGAAACATTTCCAAAGAAAAAATTTCGATACTTCAGACACAAAATCGTTCCCAAAAGCAAAAGAATTCCTAACTGAAATACTCTCTTTTTTCTCTTGTCGCGCTTGTCCATCGTATCCATCCAGATACAGATATGGTGTGTCAGAAATGTTGTCCCGATCAGATAAATAATTAATTTTTCACTAAAGCTCCAGAAAAACAAATAACTAAATATGAGCAATGTATAACTTCTCCATTTTGCCGGAGTGATCTGATAGAAAAGAAGTGCTGCCGGCAAAAAAAGGAGTAAGTATGGTGTTGTGTGATAAGCCATAATAACCCTCTCTTTCACACTCCACTATACACTCCTTTTCTTAAGATTTTCTGTAGTTTTACTGAATTATTCCTATTTATTTTTTTCTTTTTCTGCTTCTGCAAAATTTCTGTGCAGAAGTTCATGTGTTTTACCTTTCAAAAGTCCTTCATACAAAGACTGTACCATCGGATTTTCATCTGATTTCTTAATCTGGGTATTGACATCTGCCTTATACAGTCCCTGCATACGTGCTTCTCTCGTATGTGCACCTGCATCCAGTGGCTGTCCGCCACCCATGACACATCCGCGTCTGCATGCCATAACTTCTACAAAATCATAATGAATCTCTCCGCTCTTAATCTTCTTCAGCAGCTGGTCTGCATTTGCAAGGCCGCTTACGATTGCAGCTTTGATCTCTTTGCCATTATAATCATAGACAATCTCTTTGATTCCATCATCACCGCGCACTCCGCTGGACTTCAATTCTTCCATATCTGCACGCTTGTGTCCCTGTGTAATCTTACGAAGAACAGCTTCTGTGACTCCTCCGGTCACTCCAAAGATCACTCCGGCTCCGGAACCAATTCCAAATGGTACATCTGCAGATTCGATTTCAACCTGGTCAAACATAATTCCTGCCCGCTTAATCATAGAAATCAATTCGGTTGTTGTCAGAACATAATCTATGTCCTGTCTGCCATTCGTTTTCGATTCTGGACGAAGAATTTCTTCTTTCTTTGCCGTACATGGCATAATTGATACAGATACTAATTTTTTACCGGCATTATTTTCCGGATTCTTATAGTATTCTCTTACGACTGCTCCAAACATCTGCTGTGGTGAACGGCAGCTAGACAGATGTGGAACAAATTCCGGATAACGGTTCTCGCAGAATTTCACCCACGCCGGACAGCATGAGGTAAATAACGGAAGATTTTCTCCTGCGTTGAATCTCTCCATAAATTCTTTCGACTCTTCCATAACTGTCAAATCAGCTCCATATGCTGTGTCATAGACCTCATCAAAGCCAAGTCTGTGAAGAACTCCGACCAGTTTCCCCATCACATTCTCACCCTTTGGAATTCCGAATTCCTCACCTGCTGCCACACGTACAGCCGGTGCAATCTGGGCAATTACAATGGTATCTTTATCAGCAAGCGCATCCCAGACAACATCAATATTCGTCTTGATACTGATTGCTCCGGTCGGACAGACAACACGGCACTGTCCACAGTTTACACAGTCTGTCTGGGCAATTGGCTTATTAAATGCAGGAGATACAATTGCTTCTGTTCCACGATAGGCAAAATCAATGGCATTTACTCCCTGTACATTGTCGCACATACGCACACAGTCACCACAGAGAATACATTTATTTGGATCACGTACAATTGCTGGTGAGCTGTCATCAATCGGATGTGGCTCTTTTGTATTCTCAAATCGAACATCGTGCACTCCCAGCCTGTGTGCAAGATCCTGGAGATGACATTCCCCACTCTTGATACAGGTTGTACAATCTCTGCAGTGCGATGCTAAAAGCAATTCTATAATCTGCTTTCTGTATTTTATCAGTCTTGGTGTATTCGTATAAATGACCATTCCGTCCTTCGGTTTTTCTGAACAGGAAGCAAACGTCTTTCCCCATTCATTTTCTACAGTACAAAGACGGCATGCACCGTAAATGGATAATTCAGAATGGTAGCATAATGTTGGTATATCTATTCCGGCTTTGCGGATAACGGCCAGAACGTTTGGTTCATCCGTGAATTCCACACGCCGGCCATCGATCATCATTGATCCCATATTCTTTCCTCCTCGGTTATTCTGTATAGACTGCACCAAAGGAACAATTCTCTAAACATGCTCCACATTTGATACATTTTGCGCTGTCGATCACATACGGTGATTTAATCTTACCTGTAATGGCACCAACCGGACAATTTCTTGCACACTTGGAGCATCCCTTACATTTTTCCGGATTAATCTTGTAATTCCGGAGATTTGCACAGATACCGGCACGGCATTTCTTATCACGGATATGCTCTTCATATTCTTCCCGGAATGCCTGAATCGTGCTGATTACCGGTTTTGGCGCACTCTTTCCAAGACCGCAGAGAGCTGTGTTTTCAATCATATCAGCTAACTCTTTCAGCTCTTCGATGTCCCCTTCTCTTCCTTCTCCGGCAACGATACGCTCCAGAATCTCCAACATACGCTTCGTTCCCTCACGGCATGGTACACATTTTCCACAACTTTCACGCTGCGTAAAGTTCATAAAGAACCTTGCAACTTCAACCATACAGGTATTCTCATCCATAACAACCAGTCCGCCAGAACCGATCATGGCACCAATCTTCGTCAGTGAATCAAAGTCCATCTTACTGTCCAGCTGTGATTCTGTCAGACATCCTCCTGATGGTCCTCCGATCTGAACAGCTTTAAATTTCTTGCCATCACGGATTCCGCCGCCAATATCAAAGATGATCTCTCTTAACGTAATACCCATCGGCACCTCGATCAGACCAGTATTATTTACATTTCCCGTCAGGGCAAATGCTTTCGTTCCCGGACTTTCCGGTGTTCCGATTCCTGTATACCAGTCAGCTCCATGCTTCACGATCATCGGTACATTCGCATAAGTCTCAACATTATTCAGAACCGTCGGTTTTCCAAACAATCCCTTTTCAACGGTTCTAGGCGGTTTTACACGCGGCATTCCACGCTTACCTTCAATGGATGCTGTCAGGGCTGAGCCCTCACCACATACGAAAGCTCCTGCTCCACGGTTGATATGTAAATGGAAGCTAAATCCTGTTCCCAAAATATTGTCTCCCAGAATTCCAAGCTCTTCTGCCTGTCTGATTGCAATGCGAAGTCTGCTGACTGCCAGCGGATATTCCGCACGGACATAAATATATCCTTCCTGTGCCTGTACCGCATAGGCTGCAATCATCATACCTTCGATCATGCGGTGCGGATCTCCTTCCATGATGCTTCTGTCCATGAATGCTCCCGGATCTCCTTCATCACCATTGCAGACGACATAACGGATCTTTTCTTTCTGTCCGGCAACCTGGGACCATTTTCTTCCAGTCTGGAAACCAGCGCCTCCACGTCCACGCAGATTTGACTGGGTAATCGTCTTGATTACGGCCTCCGGCGTCATCTCAAATACAGCTTTTTCAAATGCTTCATATGCACCTACTGCCAGTGCATCCTCAATATGTTCTGCATCAATGTGACCGCAGTTTTTCAGAACAAGTCTTGTCTGTTTTGCATAGAATGGAATTTCTTCCTGAGTCTGATAGACCTCATTATCCTGCTTGTACATCAGACGTGTGACTGGCTCTCCATGGAGGACTGTCTTTTCAAAGATTTCTTCACAGTCTTCCAGCTTTACTTTTAAGTAGAGATAATTATAAGGTTCAATTCTGACAAGCGGACCCATCTCGCAAAAGCCATGACATCCACTTTTCTTAACGCCGACATGTTCTCCATGTGCAATCTCTGCTCCGATTCTGACCTCAACATGATCCATACCCGCTGTCAGTTCACTGAATCTGTCAAAGATTTTGTCAGAACCACCTGCAAGACATCCGGTCCCTCCACAGACCAGTATCTTACATGTTTCTTTATTTCTCTTCTCCTGGCATTGTTCACGCAGGAGTGTAAGTTGTGTTCTGTTTTCCAGTTTCATCTGTTATTCCTCCCGCAGTTTTTTGATTAATTCACTCATTTTTTCCGGTGTCATCTTACCATACACCTCGTCATTGATCATGACTGCCGGTGCAAGTCCGCATGCGCCAAGACAGGAAACGGTCTCTACTGTAAATAACTGATCATCTGTTGTGTGTTTATCTTTATTAAGCCCCAGCTCTTTATATAATCCTTCCAGTATCGGAATTGATTTACGCACATGACAGGCCGTACCATCACAGACTTTAATAACATATTTGCCCTTTGCTTCAAACGAGAAGTTCTCATAAAAACTTGCAACGCTGAAAGCCTTTGCTTCTGAAATGCCAATTTTTCCGGCCACATAACTTAATAATTCCGGTGGAAGATAGCGGTATTCCTCCTGAATATCCTGGATAATCGGAATCAGCGACCGCTCTTCACGCGTGTGACAGGCAATAATCTCATCTGTCTTCTCGTAATAAGATGCGTCTAACATAAAAAACCTCCTCATGAATCAAATTTATTCTATTTCTATTTTATCTCAATTTTTATTGCCATGAAAATATCAATAAAGCATGAGTGCTATATACTTTTGCATATATTTATTAGTTTCAAGTAACTTTAAAGGTCAAAAAAAGAAGCCTCGCTATTTTGAGACTTCTATTGCTTCTTTCTTCAGCTGCCGGATAAACTCCCGTTCATCTTCACTCAGAAACTTTCTGCCCGGATATACCATAACATCTTTCATCCGCCGCTGCTGCCATTCTATCTTACGCTGTGCCAGTCCATTTCTTCGGAGAAGTTCTTCCGGAATCGGTGACACCCACATATAAGTTCCCGGTATATCTTTCAGAAGCATAAACTGATTGCCACGCTCATATACATGAATCCGTCTGTGTGCATTCTGATTCTCCGGCGTTTCCTTAATGTCCAGATACTCCCCGTTCGGCAGTCTGGCATCTCCGTGTATCAGCTCGATATAAGGTTCCAGATCTTCATATCCATTCAGTTTTTTCGTTGCCAGCGGATCATTCTCATTAACAACAAGACGATACTGGAAATCCATGATTTTTTCATATTCCAGACCTCTTAAATGAATAATGGAATAGTAATATTCTTCATATTTGTCTTCCATCCGGATCAGCGCAAGATTGTAATGCTTCTTTGTAAGATTGTCCAGCGCTTGGACAGAATTGCACTCCCGGATATGCAGTCTCAGCTCTTCTGCATCTCTCACCTGCTCTACATACTTTCCAAATGCATAAGATGCATAGCTGGCTCTTGGTATAGAAATTTTCATCTCTACATCAGTCCCTTTTTTATTTCCCGGGAATTTACGGTTCAACCCTTCAATTTCCTGAATGACCCGTCTCGCCTGCGCAATAAACTGCTGCCCTTCCCTGGTAGGAACCATTCCCCTCGCTGTCCGCACGAAGAGCTGGATCTGATATTCCTCTTCCAGATTCCGGATTGCCTTACTGATGTTCGGCTGTGCAACATACAAACGCTTGGATGCCGCGCTCACCGAACCACACTGTGCAATTTCAATGATATATCTTAACTCTGTTATATTCATTTTTATCACTCACTCTCAAACATTAATAAAAAGCTGAGTCCCAGAAGAATACAGGAAATCCAGATCATATGGATTCCAAAATGTTCTGTCAAGTTGCCGCCAAGTCCTGCTCCGATCGCAAATAAAAAGATAATTCCAAAATAATAAGCGGCCTGCTTTAACTGCTCTGTTTTTTTATCCTGAAGATAATGAGAAAACGCTGCCGTTCCACTTCTTAAGTTACCGATGCACATGGTACTTGCATAGGAATAACCACCCATCTTCCGGAATGTCTGCACCTGCATCGCACAGGCAAAGGACACAAAAATCGTCGCTGTCATATTCAGACTGTGTGGAATAAATCCTACGACAAATAATATGACGATCTCTGCAAGCAGAATCCCCTGCCTCCAGTGAAGCCGTCTGGCATATTTATACCGCATCTGAATCTGATCTGCCACGAAAACTCCAAGAACAAATGCTATAAGAGGCAGCAAATATCGTACTCCGGCTTTCCAGTCTCCGGTCATAAAATGCTGACTCATCAATACTACATTTCCTGTCTGCGCGTTAGAAAAAACTTCATTTCTCGTATTATATGTATAAGCGTCCTGAAAACCTCCTGATAACGCCAGAAATGCACTGTTTATAAATGCCTCTGACATCTGCTTTCCCGAAAAATTCTTACCGACCATGTGTAACACCTCTACTCATCCTTTGTATTTTCAGTTTCCTATTATATAGATGCACATGTCAAAAGTCAATTTCACCGTTTTGCCGGTATATAAATTTTATATCAAGAATGCCTCGGCATTCTTCCAGCTGATATATTTTCGCAGAGCCTGAATATAAAATTCACTCATCCGGCTCCCACGAATTCTGTGGTGTGTCAGAATTCCAATCTCCATATCTCCTTCTTCTTTTAAAGGTACTGCCACAATATTAGCTCCGTTCAGTTCCTCATCAATGACTCCACTACACACCGTATATCCATTCAGTCCAATCAGTAAATTAAAAAGTGTCGCGCGGTCACGTACACGGATATTCTTCGCACGCTCTGTAGTACTGAATATTTCCTCTGAAAAGTAAAAAGAGTTGTGTTCTCCCTGTTCAAAAGACAGATATGGGTATGTCTTTAAATCTTCCATCGTTACAGATTCTTTTCCTGCCAACGGATTTGAAGTACTGACGAAAATGTGTGGTTTGGCCGTAAATAAAATCTCAAATTCCAGATCATTTGCCTTGATGATCTTCTTTAATACGGTCCGGTTAAAATCGTTCAGATACAAAATTCCAATCTCACTTCTCATCTTCGCCACATCATCGATGATCTCATATGTCTGTGTCTCTCGAAGAGAAAAATCATAATTGTCCCCGCCAAATTCTTTGATTAGGTCAACAAATGCATTAACTGCGAAAGAATAATGTTGTGTAGAGACACTAAATTCTTTCTTGCCTCCTGCCTGAAGCTTATAGCGCTCTTCCAAAAGTGATGCCTGCTCCAGCACCTGCCTTGCATATCCTAAAAATATCGCTCCATCCTTTGACACTTCGATTCCCTTATTCGTCCTGTCAAAAATGATAATTCCCATCTCTTGTTCCAGTTCTCTAATTGCTTTTGTCAGTCCTGGCTGAGAAACAAAAAGACGACGGGCTGCTTCGCTCATAGTGCCTGTCTCCGCAACGGTCGTCACATACCTTAACTGCTGTAATGTCATCACATGCCCTCCTGTCGTTGGTTTCTCAAAAATTTACTTTAAAATTGCCTAACTATTGTAACATTTTACCTTATAAATATCAACGAAGTTCATTTTTTCATTGACTTTTAGTTCCGGATACCATAAGATATTACTAAGCATTCTGATGACTGACGGATAATTGTGGAGTACCACAGAGGAATCAGAAGTCGTATTAAGCCGACCGTCTGGGCAACATTTATCCTAACGATAGATGTTGTCCTTTTTTATTAATGCCAGGGGGATAAGCCATAGCCCCTGCATGTCTTTACGCATGCAAGGTCATCTGCCTGGCATGTACTTATCTAGCGACGTGAGGCGTGCATTAAACCAGGGAGGGAAATGAAGATGAAAACTGATATCGAGATTGCACAGGAGTGTACAATGGAACCAATCACTGCCATTGCAGAGAAAGCCGGAATCCCGGACGAATACTTAGAGCAATATGGCAAATACAAAGCAAAGATTGACTACAATTTCTTAAAGAAATCCCAGAACAAAGATGGCAAATTAATTCTTGTCACAGCAATCAACCCGACACCTGCCGGAGAAGGAAAGACAACCACAACTGTCGGACTTGCTGATGCAATGCAACGTCTGAATAAAAAGGTTATGGTCGCACTTCGCGAGCCTTCTCTTGGACCTGTATTCGGAATCAAAGGCGGTGCTGCCGGTGGCGGATATGCGCAGGTTGTACCAATGGAGGATATCAACCTTCACTTCACCGGTGACTTTCACGCAATTGGAGCTGCCAACAACTTATTAGCAGCCCTCATCGACAACCATATTTACCAGGGAAATGAATTAAATATCGACCCACGTAAAATTGTATGGAAACGCTGTGTTGACATGAATGACCGCCAGCTTCGTTTTGTAACAGACGGACTTGGTGGAAGAATCAATGGCGTACCAAGAGAGGACGGATATGACATCACTGTTGCTTCCGAAATCATGGCTGTTCTGTGTCTATCTAAAGACATTACAGATTTAAAAGAAAGACTTGGCCGCATCATTGTTGGTTATACATATGGAAAGATTTCTGAGCAAAAACCAGTAACCGCTCACGACCTTCACGCAGAAGGAGCTATGTGCGCACTGTTAAAAGATGCTTTGAAGCCGAACCTTGTTCAGACACTGGAGCACACTCCGGCGATTATTCATGGTGGACCATTTGCAAATATCGCACACGGCTGTAACTCTGTAACAGCTACAAAGATGGCTCTGAACCTCGCTGATTACGCCATCACAGAAGCCGGATTTGGTGCTGACCTCGGTGCTGAGAAATTCCTGGATATCAAGTGTCGCATGGCTGGCTTGAAGCCAAATGCAGTTGTTATCGTAGCAACAGTACGCGCTCTGAAATACAACGGCGGCGTTGCAAAAGCGGATCTGAACCAAGAGAACTTAGAGGCTCTGGAAAAAGGTATCCCGAACCTGATGAAACATGTAAATAATATTAAAAATGTATACGGGCTTCCTTGTGTTGTTGCAATCAATGCATTCCCAACAGACACAAAGGCTGAGCTTGATCTTGTAGAAGCAAAATGTAAAGAAGTTGGCGTCAACGTTGCTCTCTCTGAGGTATGGGCAAAAGGCGGCGAAGGTGGTCTTAAGCTGGCAGAAGAAGTAATCCGCTTATGTGATGAGCCAAATGACTTCCACTACTGCTATGAGGAAGATACAACAATCCAGGAGAAATTAGACCAGATCGTACAGAAAGTTTACGGTGGAAGAAAAGCTGTCCTGACACCTGCTGCCCAGAAACAGGCAAAACAGCTCTCTGACCTTGGATTTGAAAATGCTCCGATCTGTATGGCAAAGACTCAATACAGTTTAACAGATGATGCCACTAAACTCGGTGCACCGACAGATTTCGACGTTACTGTAAGAAACTTAAAGATTTCTGCAGGAGCCGGATTCATCGTAGCATTGACCGGAGATATCATGACCATGCCAGGACTTCCAAAAGTACCGGCTGCTGAAAGAATTGATGTCGACGCAGAAGGAAAGATTACAGGATTGTTCTAAAAATTCTGCATTAATATATAAAAAGTCTTGATATTACTCACCATAATATCTAAGGATATGGCTGGCTGTTTCGATACAGCCAGCCATATCTCTTATAATTTACGGCAACTTCAAGACTTCTCACTATATTTATCAATACAAATTTTTGTATTCTGTTCTTATATGTTATATCCGTTGAATCTAATATTTTCTTTAGAAGAATTTTGCGATTTCTTCTAATTCTTTTCTTTTTGGCATATTGGCTTCTTTTGCTTTGTAACCAACCGCGATGACTGCAACTACATTTTCTGTCTCAGGAATATTAAGCATCTCACGAATAGCTTCGCCGTCCCGGATTCCCATGACTAATGTGTCAAGCCCAAGCTCTGTTGCCTTGAGAAGCAGATTCTCATTCTGCAGTCCAAGATCATAGTATCCCCAGCCGTCTCCAGCTTCATTTACCGGATTTCCATCATTATCAAATCCAACGAGTCCTTTTACAAATGTTGTAACGATTAACGCGCCTGCACCTGCTGAATTTTTCTGATTGAATTCCGGCAGACATTTTTGACTGAATTCTGCAACCTTGTCCTCGGATAATACACAATAATATCTGGAAGTCTGTGTATTTTTCCATGACGGTGCAAGACTTGCTGCCTTGATCAAAGTCTCCACCTGCTCTTTCGTTACTTTCTTCTCAGCATCATAATGTCTGATGCTCCGTCTCGTTTCAAATGCTGTCTGTAATTCCATAAAAAGTACCTCGCTCGTATTATAAAGTAGTAGTGTTTATAGACCCTCTCCAAGGTCTTAATACTATTTTCATCATAGCCATTCTTTACCTTTTCTACAGGTATGGTTATGATATATAAGATGCTGTGGACTG
>OLNL01000220.1_pt1 | contig 67101 bp, 66 predicted proteins | sample 1672181 | NCBI WGS metagenome assembly OLNL01 (sample SAMEA3136656, study PRJEB25190) | human gut metagenome | biome: human gut; feature: human-associated habitat; material: faeces | place: Austria | collected 2013
CACGAGCGAGTATCACAACTGTCACGTTGTTGTCCTCCTTATGGGTACCATTTTAAAATTTCCTCCACTTGTTTTGTCCATAGATTTCTTGATGCGTCGCTTGGCATTCTCCAATCACCTCTAGGTGAAAAACAAATAGATCCAACCTTAACACCATCTGGCATACAGTTTCTTTTAAATTGTTGGGTAAAGAAACGATTATAGAATGTTGTGATGGCCTTTTTAATTGTTTCCTTTTCTAAATCTTTAAATGCAACACAAGCTAAATCATAGATTTTCTTAGGCTCATCGTGATGTCTTAACATTTGATATAAGAAGAAATCATGAAGATCATAAGAACCTAATACTTCTTCTGTCTTCTGAGCAATCTTACCATTTTTATCTGGAGGTAAAAGCTCTGGGGATACAGGTGTATCACAAATATCCATCAATACATCATGTAATATTTCATCTTTTAATGCAACACTTTCAACAATATAACGAACAAGTGTCTTAGGAACACTAGCGTTTACCGCATACATACTCATGTGATCTCCATTATATGTACACCATCCTAAAGCAAGTTCACTCAAGTCTCCAGTGCCAACAACAATCGCATTATAGGCATTGCTTAAATCCATAAGAATTTGTGTTCTTTCACGAGCTTGAGAGTTTTCATACGTAATATCATGAACTTCTGGATCATGGTGAATATCTTTAAAGTGCTGGTTTACACCATCCACAATAGAAATTTCTTCACTAGATACATGAAGAAGGTCCATTAAGATTTGCGCATTAGATTTAGTACGTTTTGTCGTTCCAAAACCAGGCATTGTGATCGCATGAATTCCTTTTGAATCATAATTGTTGATTTTAAAGGCTTCATGACATACAAGCAAAGCTAAAGTAGAATCGAGTCCTCCACTAATTCCAATCACAACATCTTTACAATGAATTTTTGAAAGGCGGGTTGCCAAGCCTTGTGCTTGAATATGTAATATTTCTAAACAGCGAACAATTCTTTCATCTTGATTATTTGGAACAAAAGGATAAGCATCGATATAGCGATCAAATTCAATTTCTTCGATGGGTTTTGATGTGAATTCCACGGTTGTATAGTTTACATGGAATAAATCCTGCATACTAGTTTTATAGTGTAAGCGATCATGATTTAAATGGTCTAAATCGATTTGTCCATAAATGATTTTTTCTGTTTTAGTTTCACTTAATATAGCCCCGTTTTCACAAATTAAATTGTGTCCTGAGAAAACCAAGTCACTCGAACTTTCTGTAGGTCCTGCACTGGCATATACGTATCCCGCATAACATTTAGCACTTTGATCTTTGACTAGATTTCTTCTGTAATTTGCTTTTGAGATGATTTCATTGGAGGCACTTAGATTACATAATACATTCGCTCCAGCTAATGCATGTGTTGAACTTACTGGAATTGTCACCCATAGATCTTCACAGACTTCAATACCTAGACAAGCCGATGTTGTAGTATCTTTAAATACAATATGATTTGAAACGGGAACCTTTTTATCTTTGTATGTAAAAGTTGTGTTTTCTTTTAATTCACTAGCACTCGAGAACCACCTTGTTTCATAGAATTCATTGTAGCTTGGAATATAGGTTTTTACTTGAATACCTAGAATATCATGGTTGAAACAAATGGCGGCACAGTTATAAAGCTTGTTTTCGATTTCTAAAGGTAAGCCTAAAACTGTAACTAGGTTTTCTGGTAGTTCTTCTACAATTTCAAATAGGACTTGTTTTGCGCTATTTAATAATGTATGTTCATAGAATAAATCCTGACATGTATATCCTGTAATACATAGTTCTGGAAATACTACAAGTTGTGTATCTGAATCCAATTCTTGGATACATTTTAAAATTTCTTCTTTATTTGCCTGTGGATCTCCAATTGAAACATTTAAAGTACAGGCAGCCGTTTTATAATATGAATAACGATGCATGTTCATACCTCATTTCTAAACATGATTATATCAAAAAAAGACGTCCATTTTAAGGACATCTTTGATTAATGTTCACTTAGTTCGTGAAGACGATCTCCATATGCAGATTCATCTGCTTCTTTCTTATCGCTTTCAGTAGCGTATTTTTTAACTAATGCACTTGATTTGTTGATTGGTTGTAAAGTACCAGCACCGGCAACACATCCACCAGGACAAGCCATACCTTCAAGTAGGTATCCGTTTAGTCTTCCAGCTTTAGCCATCATTAACATTGTCTTACAGTTCTTTAATCCTTCTGCAGCCTGAACTTTTACTTCTGTTCCAGGATGTTCTTTTTGAATCAAGTCTTTAACGGCTTTGGCAACACCACCACTGACAGCAAATCCACGACCAGCATTTGTTCCTTCTGTTAATGGATCAGAAGTAGTGATTTGGTCTAATGCGATACCTTTCGCATTGAACATACCCATAACTTCTTCAAAAGTTAATACGAAGTCAATATCACTACGGATTGATTTACGGCTTGCTTCCAATTTCTTAGCAGCACAAGGACCGATGAATACAACTTTAGCGTTTGGTTTTTCTTTTTTGATCAAACGACCCGTTAATACCATTGGAGTTAACGCCATTGAAATGTATGGTGCAAAGTCAGGGAAGTTTTTCTTCGCCATAACGGACCATGCAGGACAGCAACTTGTAGCCATAAATGGTTGTTTTTCAGGAACTTTATCTAAGAAGTCTTCAGCTTCTTCAATTGTACACAAGTCAGCACCAATCGCAACTTCCACAACATCCGCAAAACCTACAGCTTTTAATGCTGCTTTTACTTTGTCTGGCGTTACGGCTGGACCAAATTGACCAACGAAAGCAGGGGCAACAGCTGCAATGACTTCATAGCCTTCTTTCATGGCATAGATTGTTTGGAAAATTTGTCCTTTATCTACAATAGCTCCAAATGGACAGTTAACTAGACACATTCCGCAGCTAACGCATTTATCGTAATCGATTTCTGCTTTTCCATCTGCATCGGATTTGATTGCGTCCATTCCACAGCTTGCAGCACATGGACGTTCTAATTTGGTGATTGCATGATAAGGACATGCATCCATACAACGCCCACATTTAATACATTTTTCTTGATCAATACAGCTTTTACCATTTATGATGTGAATCGCATCCTTTGGACAAACTTCTGTACATTGGTGTGATAAACATCCTTGACAAGCGTTTGTTACAAATACTTTCTTTTCTGGACACGCATTACATGCGAATTTAATAATATTGATAAGGGGATCATCATAATATTTTTTCGCAATTGTACTTTCTTCAATTCCATCTGAAATGTTTGTATATTCAGTAATATCACGAACAGGCAAGCCCATACCCAAACGTAATCTTTCCCCGATAATTGCACGTTCTAGAAAAATACTATCACGATATTTTGCTTTTGTACCAGGTAAGATTTCATATGGGATTTCTTCCATACGCTTAGAATAATCTGTATTGTCATAGTACGCCATTGAAGCGATGGCAGTAAAGACCTGACGACGAAGGTCAGTTACCGAGTTATAAATTCCTCTCATATTTCCTCCTAATTCAATTCCTCATATATACTCATACAATATTATATAGTAAAAACTATATTTGTGAAAGTTTTAATTAGTATAAAATATTATTATTTTTTTCTAATAGTGATATAATACCGTGCGGGGTGAATTGTTTGGTAAAAATTGTATGGGATTGGAATGGAACATTATTAAATGATGTTGACTTATGTTTTTCTTGTATCAACCGTCTTTTAGTCAGTCATGATTTGAAACCTCTGGATACTCTAAGTCAATATCGTGAAGTATTTACTTTTCCAATAGAAGATTATTACAAAAGGGTAGGCTTTGATTTTGACAAAATACCTTTTTCCATGTTGGCTCACGAATATATGGAGGATTATCAAGAAAAAAGCTATGCTTGTGATTTACATTCAGATGTATTGGATGTAGTGAATAAGGCAAAGAATCTAGGCTTTTCGCAAACCGTGCTTTCTGCAAGTAAAATGGATTATCTTCTTAAACAAATGGAAACCTTGCATGTAGATGATTTATTCGATTCTATATATGGAATCAATGATATCTATGCAAAAAGTAAAGTGGAATTAGCTCATGCGTTTAAACAAACTTGTAGCCTAGATGATGAAATTTATTTTGTAGGAGATAGCGTTCATGATTATGAAGTCGCAAAAAATATTGGTGCTAAATGTATCTTGGTGACTACTGGGCATCAAAATCGAGCAACTTTAGAAAGTGTAAATGTACCGGTTATGGACAGTTTAATGGAAAGTTTGGATTTAATTTATGAAAGAGATAAAGATTAATTCAAATGATGCAAATCAAAGACTGGATAAGTTTTTGATGAAGACATTTCCAAAACTAGGCAAATCAATGATGTATAAGGCGATTCGAAATAAGAAAATAAAAGTGAATCGTAAACGTTGTACTTTTGATCAGAAAATCCAGGAAAATGATAGTATTTTATTATTTTTACCTCCGGATGTTTTAGAAGAGAAACAAGTAGACACGCAATATATATCATCACAGTTGGATGTTATTTATGAAGATGAAAATATCTTGATTGTGAATAAACCCTGTGGCTTATTGTCACAGAGTGATCAAAGCAAAACTCAAGATTGTTTGGTAAATCGTGTACAAGCATACTTAATGGAAAAAAACGAGTATGATCCAAATAAGGAACATTCTTTTGCTCCAAGTATTTGTCATAGACTGGATCGAAATACGACAGGTCTAGTGATTGCTGCAAAGAATGCGAATGCTTTAAGAAAAGTAAACGAAGCAATCGCAAATCGTAAAATCCAGAAGATGTATCGAGCATATGTTACTGGTACTTTTAAAGAAAAAGATTTTAGTATGTGTTATTACATTCGCAAAGAAAATACTATTGCGAAAGTAAGTGATAAAAAATTAAAGGGCTATCAAAAAGCATTGATGGATGTGCATGTTGAAAGAAATGATGGCGAGAATTCAATATGTACAATTACACTTCATACAGGAAGATTTCATCAGATTCGTGCCCTGATGGGGCATATAAAGCATCCTTTGTTGGGTGACGTCAAATATGGATATCATGGAAAGAAAAGGCCGATACAATTGATGGCATATCGGTTGGAGTTTCATGATGTAGATTTGCCACTTCAACAAACTGTGTTTGAAATTCCAAGAGCATAGTAGGAGGTATGAATATGCAAGAATATCGATATCTATTAGATATTGCCTTAATTTTATTAATGACAAAAGCCTTTGGACTTTTTTCTCGTCGTTTACGTATGCCATCTGTAGTAGGTGCATTGATCGCAGGTATTGTTTTAGGACCTGCGGTGTTAAATATAGTTGAGCCTAGTAAGTTGATTGAATCTTTGTCAGAAATTGGTGTTATTGTCTTAATGTTTGAAGCCGGTCTTGAAACAAGTATTACAGATTTAAAAAGGGCTGGGTTAAAAGCTTTTATTATTGCGACATTAGGTGTATTAGTTCCATTAGCTGTTGGATATGTAGTTGGTGGATTCTATAATGTTGGGCCAGACGCTTGGTTACACAACCTATTCTTAGGTGTTATTTTAACAGCCACAAGTGTTGGTATTACGGTAGAAACATTGAAAGAAATGGGTTGTATGTCTACAGAAAGTGGAAATGCGATTCTAGCAGCCGCTGTAATTGATGATGTTTTAGGTATTGTTTGTTTGACATTAGTAACAGGAATGGCTGACAGTTCAGTGAACATCGGCGTTGTTATGTTTAAAATTTTACTATTCTTTGTGTTTGCCGTTGTTGTTGGGGTAATTTTACACAAAGTATTTTCATGGTGGTTTGAACATGATTCATGTGGTGGGCTACAAAGATATTCAATCGTATCATTTGCGTTCGCATTGATCATGGCCTTTTGTTCAGAAGCATTCTTTGGTGTAGCAGATATCACTGGTAGTTTTGTGGCTGGTTTGATTCTTTCGGGTACTAGACAATGTGATTATGTCACAAAACGTATTTCAACATTATCTTATATGTTGATTACACCTGTATTCTTTGCGAGTATTGGATTAAAACTTTCTCCAATCACATGGAATGCCAAACTTATTGAGTTAGTTATTGTATTATGTGTGGTTGCCGTTTTGACAAAAATTATTGGATGTGGTTTAGGTGCTATTGTATGTAAATATACACCTACACAAGCTATTCGTATTGGATGTGGTATGATTAGTCGTGGAGAAGTTGCCTTGATTGTCGCAAATAAAGGTATGGCATTAGGTATTTTACCTGAGGTCTTTGTGACTCCAGTATTATTGTGTGTCGTTTTCACAACGGTTATTACACCAATCTTATTAAAAATCGTATACAAAAAGAAACCGAATGATGCAGATTTTGTACAAACTGCAAATTGTTAATAATATTTTCACATTGAGTCTTTATACTTAAAGTATGAAGACTCTTTTTTTTATGCTTATCATTACTTTTCTAATCAAACCATTTCAATTATCGACTTTGTATGTTGTATTTTTTTTATACTTTTTGGCGAAAAAAGACTATGTAACAATGTATATTGAAAAGTACTGGATTTTTCCATCTATACTTCTTTTATGTTTTTGTTCTAATTATGTGCCATTATTCAATCGAGTATGTACAAGTCTTGTTTTTCTTTTGGTCAGTGGAACCATTAAAATTATTAGAACTGAATGGATAGGCAGTGCCGATGTATGTTTTTTAACTTTTTTTGGCTTTTATTTAGGAATAGAAAGAATGCTCATAGCTTTATATATAAGTGTTTTACTTGGCTTTTTGTGGATTTTATATAAAAAAAAGCATATCCTTCCGTATTTATCCTGTTTATCAATAGGTGTCTGGATCGCTTATCTGAAAGGATATACAATTTTTTATTTTCTAATAAATCTTTTTTCTTGAGGACAAATTACATCAATGTCATTAAATTGAATATGATGACTTTGAAGTAAGAGTCCCGTATTGTCAATTCTTTTACCTCCATATAAGGAATCGTTTAAAATGGGATGCTTCAAAGAAGCACATTGAACCCGGATTTGATGTTTTCTTCCTGTTAGAATCGTTACTTGAATCAGCGAATAATCTTTATAGTTTTTAAGTGTGTTAAATATTGAAATACTTTCTTTTCCAATTGGATGGATAATCATTTTCTTGGCATTATGACGATCTCTTGCGATATTTGAAACAATCTTTTTGTTTTTGTAATTTGTATGACCTTGAACTAAGGCAATATAGTCTTTTTTAATGTGATGCTCTTCCATGTTTTTGTCACAATATGCCTGGAAGAATGGATGCTTACAAAATAAGACTAAACCACTCGTTTCATAATCAATACGATGAATAGCTTGAGCCGGATATTTGTTTCCATTTAATTGCAGATATCCGTTAATACGGGCTTGTAAAGTATCTTGGCTGTTTCCATCATTATGTACTAATAGAAATGGAGGTTTAAAGGCTGCTATTAAAAAAGCATCTTCATATAAAATGTTTACGGGCTCATAGTTGATTTCAACTTTTTTTTCAGGATAGGTAAAGTAGATAATTTTATTGTTTTCATCTATTTTTAAATGTTTTTTATGGGTTTTTGAAATATAAAAAGTCTCAAAAATCTCTTGAGAAGTTGTTGTATATTGCATGTAGTTTTCGTTTAAATTTTTTATGAGCATATCAATAGATTATTTTAATGATGCGTGTCATAATGTCAATAGAAGAACAGGAGGAATACTTATGAAAATCTATAAGAATTTAGAAACTGGTAGCGTTGTTGAAGGATTGTTGATGGATGTAGTTCCTAGTGGATATCGTGAATTAAAAGCTGGTGAAGTAGATGCAGCACAAGAAAAACACGTTCCACAAGTAAGTGTAGAAGATAATAAAATTAAAGTTGTAGTTGGAAGTGTTGAACATCCTATGTTAGAGGCACACTATATCACGAATATTTGGGTGGAATATAGTGATGGAACTGTGGATCGTGCAGGTCTAGTCCCAGGAATGAAACCAGAATATGTTTTTGATCTGAAAGGACGAACAGGTAAAGTAACTGTGTATGAGTATTGCAACTTGCATGGCTTGTGGAAAAATGAAATAGAATTGTAATTAAAATGTAAAATTATGACAGATTGTTGAAATAAACAATCTGTTTTTCTATAATAATCATATGTATAAAGAAAAGTTGAGAGAATCGTTTAAAGTTTATGATGAAATTGTTTTAAAGTGTTTTTGTGGTATTTTTATTGGTGCTATTGTTGCGATATGTGAAGTCATTTTTGGTAAAGGATTAGAATGGATCTTGAATTTTAGAGAGCATATGGGATGCATTATGTTGCTTGGACTTCCTTTTGCAGGATTTGCTATTGTGTTCTTATTTGAGCATTGGGGAAGAATATCTAGAAAAGGTATGGGACTTGTTTTTGAGGTTGATCAAGGAAAGAGTGATTGGATTCCACTACGTATGGCTCCATTTATGGTGATATCCACATGGATTACCCACTTCTTTGGTGGTAGTGCGGGTAGAGAAGGTGTTGCAATGCAGATTGGAGCTACCGTATCGCATTATTTTGGTAAGTATTTCCGCTTTAAAAACAGTGGTGTTATCTTTATGGTTGCAGGTATGGCAGCTGGTTTTGCCGGATTGTTTGGTACGCCAATTACGGCTATTTTCTTTGCCTTAGAAGTTTTAGTGGCTGGAACTTTGAAATATCGAGCTATGTCTTGTGCAATTCCGGCTGGTTTTACGGCAGCTTATGTTTCTAGCTTGTTTGGATTACACAAGAGTACTTTTAAGATAGGAAATGTTGCTGAGCTAAATATGGAATTATCCATAAAATTATTGGTGTTAGGTATTTTATTTGGCATGATAGGCGGCTTATTTGCGTTCTTTTTGAAACACACAAAAGCTTTTGTCACAAATAAAATCACAAATCCCTATAAACGTATTTTTGTGATGGGTGTTCTCGTGGCACTTTTGTTGTTTATGTTTGGTCAATGTCGTTATTCAGGTGTGGGTGAAAACTTGATTGTAGCATCTTTTACATCGGAAAAGATTTATGGATATGACTGGATCCTAAAGCTTGTCTTAACGATTTTAACTTTATCTGCAGGATTCCAAGGTGGTGAGGTTACGCCATTATTTGCGATTGGATCGAGTCTTGGGGTTATAATTGCACCTGTATTTGGTTTAAATCCTTTATTTGTAGCAGCATTAGGATATTGCAGCGTTTTTGGAGCTGCCACAAATACATTTTTAGCGCCTATTGCGATAGGCATGGAAGTTTTTGGATATCAATATTTTCCCTTCTTTTTTATCGTATGTGCTATATCTTATATCGCAAATCAAAACGAATCAATTTATGCTTTGCAAAGACAAGTCAGAGAATGATTTGTTTTTTTTTGTAGTATTTTGAAAACGCATACAAATTTAAGGGAACAAGTAGATTTTATTTAAAAAAGTGATATACTTTAGTTATATAAAGAGTATTATTAGGAGGATGATTATGAAACAGAATAATATGCTCGCCATGATTTTAGCGGGGGGCCGTGGAACACGTCTTTTGGAACTAACTAAAAAGAATGCGAAACCGGCTGTTTATTTCGGAGGAAAATATCGTATTATTGATTTCCCGCTAAGTAACTGTGCGAATTCAGATATCAATGTTGTAGGTGTTTTAACTCAGTACGAATCTGTAGAATTAAATGCGTACGCTGGTGCTGGACAAAGATGGGGACTTGATGCACGTGGAAGTGGTGTTTATGTTTTACCACCACGTGAAAAAGATGGTACAAAATTTGACGTTTATCAAGGAACAGCAGATGCCATCACACAAAACATTGACTTTATTGATAAGTTTGATCCTGAATACGTTTTGATTCTTTCAGGTGACCACATCTATAAGATGGATTATGCGGATATGTTATCTTGTCACAAGGCAAATAATGCCGATTGTACAATTGCGGTACTTCCAGTGCCAATGAAGGAAGCTAGCCGTTTCGGTATTATGAATACAGATGATGAAGGAAGAATTGTTGAATTCGAAGAAAAGCCAGAACATCCAAAGAGCAATTTAGCTAGTATGGGTATTTATATCTTTAATTGGAAACAATTACGTAAAGAATTGATTTCGGATATGACTGCAGAAGGTAGTCACCATGACTTTGGTAAAGATATTATCCCTAACTTTTTAAATGCCAACAAACGTTTATATGCTTACAAGTTTGAAGGTTATTGGAAAGATGTTGGAACAATTGATTCATTGTGGGAAGCAAATATGGACTTGTTGAACAAAAACAATGAATTGAATTTGGATGATCCAAACTGGAAAATCTATACAGAAGATATTCCAACTTTACCTCACTATGTAGGTCCAACTGGAAAAGTTGAACATTGCTACATCAATCAAGGTGCTATAATTCGAGGACATGCAGTGGATTCCGTATTATTTAACAATGTTGACATTGGTGAAGGTGCATTTGTATCTCAAGCTGTATTAATGCCAAATGTAAAAGTTGGTAAAGGTGCAAAAATCTATCGTGCAATTGTTGCGGATGGTGTGAAGATTGATGATGGTGCTGTTGTGGGTAGTCCAGACAGTGAAGAAATCGTATTGATTTCAAAAAGAGTAAAGAAGGGTGAATAATTATGTGTAACGCTTTAGGAATAATTACTTACAACGATTCTTCTGTATATGTAGAAGGTATGCAAAAATATCGTCCAATTGCTGCATTCAGCTTTTTAGGACGTTATCGTTTAGTTGACTTTGCGATTTCAAATATGTCAAATTCAGGTATTGATGATATTCAAATTTATGTAAATGGAAATCCTCGTTCTTTAATTGATCATGTTGGTACAGGTCGTCACTATAATATCAACTCTAAACATGGACACTTATCGTTAGTGCCTGTATATACAGACGGTGGAACTTCACGTTTTACTACAGATATTTCATGTTATGCTGAAAATATTCATGCAGTTATGGAAAACCAAAATGATTATGTTGTGATTGCTCCAGTTAATATGCTTTATAAAGGAAATTATGAGGAATTGTTGAAACAACACGTCGAAAGTGGTGCTGAAGTATCAGTGTTGTATCAACATGTAGATAACGCAAAAGAAAACTACATTGGATGTGATGTACTTCAAATGAATAAACAACGTGGTGTATTAAGTATTGCTCAAAACTTATGTAACTATAAATCTAGATATTTATCTTTACAGACTTACATCATGTCAAAAGAAATTTTTAAAACATTAGTTGAAGAAGCACAAGAAACAAGTTCAATGTATTGGTTTAAAGATATCTTAAATGATAAATGTGTAGATATGGATATCCGTGGATTGAATTATCGTGGACACATTTATGTAATTAATGATTTGAAATCATATTATGAAAGTAATATGCAATTCTTAACGGAAGAAAAAATGAAAGATATCGCAGATCCAGAATGGCCTGTATATACTCGTACAAGCGATTCAGCTCCAGCCATTTATTTGAATGGTGGTACTGCAACAGGTTCATTGATTTCGAATGGTTGTGAAATTAGTGGTGTAGTTAAGAATTCTATTGTTGGTCGTTCGTGTAAAATTGGAAAAGATGCATTGATCGAAAATTGCATCATTATGCCAGATGTAGAAATTGCAGATGGTGCTCACTTAAAGAATGTGATTGTAGATAAACATTCTAGAATCGCAAAGAAAAAAGATTTAGCAGGGTTAGAAGAACAACCTTTGTATATTGGTAGAAGGGAGAACGTTTAATGGCATCAATTTTGATGGTTGCTGGGGAAGGATTACCATTCATTAAGACAGGTGGACTTGCCGATGTAATTGGTTCTTTACCAAAGGCACTTACTGAAAGAGGACATGAAGTAAAGGTTGTCATGCCTTTATATAAGAAAATTAGTGATAAATACTATAATGAACTTCATTTTGATTGTGAATATTCAGTTTCAATTAATTATCATGAAGTACCCGTACGTGTATTCTCAAAAGTAGTAGATAAAGTATGTTTCTTCTTCATTCAACATCAAGGTTACTTTGAAAGAGATTCATTATACGGTTATAAAGATGATGGTGAGCGTTTTGGTTATTTCCAAAAGGCTGTTATTGAAATGTTGAACCAGTTGAATTACTGGCCAAATATTATCCATTGCCACGATTGGCATACAGGTATGATTCCTTGTATGGTTAAAGAAACTCACGATGCAGATCCTAGATATCGTGCAATTCGTTTTGTGTATACAATCCACAACATGGCTTATCAAGGAAATTTCGGTCCTGAAATGTTAGATAGTTGTTTAGGATTACCATACTATTTGTTAGACAATGGCAATGTACGTTTTGATGGTGGAATTTCATTTATGAAGTCTGGTATTTTGTATGCGGATAAAGTTACAACTGTATCACCAACTTATGCACAAGAAATTTTATCGCCTCAATATGGTGAACACTTAGAAGCTGTATTGAATATGCGTAAATATGATCTATGGGGTATTGTAAATGGTATTGATATCGAGTTATGGAACCCTAACACAGATCCAGAAATTCCATATCACTTTAATAAAGTGAATATTGCGACTCAAAAGAATAAGGCAAAAATTGCTCTACAAGAAGAACTTGGATTAGAAAAAAATCCTGATGTTATGATGGTAGGTGTCGTTTCTCGTTTGACTTGGCAAAAAGGATTCTATCTATTGATGGAACAATTAGACGCATTATGTGCTGCTCCAATCCAATTGGTTATTTTGGGTAGTGGTGAAAGTCAAATTGAAAACAAGTTCCGTGAACTTGAAAATGGAAATAAAGGAAAGATTTGTTTCTATTATGGATACAATGAAAGCTTGGCACACCGTATCTATGCAGCAAGTGATTTGTTCTTGATGCCTAGTTTATTTGAACCATGTGGAATTTCACAATTGTGTTCAATGCGTTATGGTACTTTACCTCTTGTTCGTGAAACTGGTGGTTTAAAAGATACGGTTGATGCATACAATGAATATGAAAAATCAGGAAATGGATTTAGTTTTGAAAACTACGATTCGAATGAATTGATTCATACTTTATATTATGCTTGTGACGTTTATTACAATCGTAAAGAGGATTGGAAAATGTTACAAAGAAATGCATTGAATACAGATGTGTCATGGCAACAAAGTGCTAAAACATACTCTTTGTTATATGATGAATTAGTTGACTGATGAGAATTCTTGTTAGTGCATGTTTATTAGGATATAACTGTAAGTATAACGGAAAAAACAATTTAAATAAAAAAATTGTTGAGCTTTTAAAAGATCATGAAGTGATTCCAGTATGTCCAGAGATGCTTGGAGGACTTTGTTGTCCTCGTATTCCTTGTGAAAAAGTAGGAGATATAATTTTGGATAAAGAGGGAAATGATTGTACAAAACAGTTTATCAAAGGGGCAGAAATTGCTCTGAATATAGCGAAAGAAAAACAAGTAGATCTTGCGATTTTACAAAGAAGATCACCAAGTTGTGGATATTCTGTTATTTATGATGGGACTTTTACAGATAATCTAGTAACTGGCAGTGGTGTCTTTGCACAAATGTTACAAGATTTAAATATACCAATTATGGAAGCGGAATCAGAAAAATTCGTTTAGGTATTGTTTTCTTTGGCAAAATGTCATAAAATACATTTAGATTTGATTTAGGAGGATAATTATGAAACAAGTAACTGTAACTGTAGTAGATCCAGTAGGTCTTCACGCACGTCCAGCAACTGTAGCTGTTAACGCTGCTAGTAAATTTAAAAGTGAAATCAATGTAGCTTTCAAAGGACGTGAAGTAAACATGAAATCTATCATGGGCGTTATGTCTTTAGGAATTCCTACACAGTCAGAAATCACAATTAGCTGCTCAGGCGAAGATGAAGATGCTGCTGTAGCTGCAATCGAAGAAGTATTGCGAGCTCAAAAGATTATTGCTTAATTAAAGAAAGTCTCATAGTTTTATGAGACTTTTTTATTTCAAAGTTAGAAAAGAAGGAGAATAAATAATGTCTATTGTTGAAGAAAGATATTCAAAATGGTTAAACCATGAAAATTTAGCCTCTCAATACAAACCTGTTTTAGAAGCAATGAATGCAGAAGAAAAAAATGATGCATTCTATACTACAATTGAGTTTGGTACAGCAGGTATGCGTGGTCTTTTAGGTCCGGGAACAAACCGAATTAATATTCATACAATTCGTAAGGCAACTCAAGGATACGCAAATTACATTAATGAAAATAACGGTGGTGAAGCTGGTATTGCGATTGGTTATGATAACCGTCACATGTCAAAAGAGTTTGCGTTTGATTGTGCTGACTTATTAGCAAAAAACAACATTAAATCATATGTGTTTGAATCTTTACGTCCAACTCCAGAATTGAGTTTTGCGGTACGTCACTTAAATTGCTTTGGTGGTATTATGATTACTGCCAGTCACAATCCTAAAGAATACAATGGATATAAATTGTATGATGATAAAGGATGTCAGTTGATTCCTTGTTTAGCTAGTCAGGTTATTGATAAGGTTAACGCAATTGAAGATGAATTGGCAATTGATGCAGACTGTACAGATGAACAAAAGAAATTAATTACAGTTATTGGTAAAGATGTGGATGAAGAATACTACAAAAATGTATTAAGTATTCAATTGAATCCTGAAGTTAAAAAAGATATTAAAATCGTATTTTCACCAGAACATGGAACTGCTAATATTCCTGTTCAAGAAGTTTATAAACGTGCAGGATATACTTGCATTCCAGTTGTAGAGCAATGTAGTCCAGATCCTGATTTCTCAAATACACCCACACCAAACCCAGAACAAGCGGGTGCTTATGAATTGTCATTAAAATACGCAAAAGAAAATCAAGCAGACTTAATTTTAGTTTGTGACCCAGATGCTGACCGTATGGGAGTTGGAGTCTTGCACAATGGGGAATATGTTGTATTAACAGGAAACCAATCTGGTTCTGTCGAAATTGAATATATTTGTTCACAACTTCAAAAACAAGGCAAAATGTCTGAAAACCCTGTAATGTTCAATACAGTTGTTACAAGTGATCTAGGAGAAAAAGTAGCTTCTGATTATGGTGTTACAACAGAAAAAACTTTAACTGGATTCAAATTCATTGGTGAAAAAGTTGCGAAATATGAAAAAACGCACGAAAAGAACTATGTATTTGGATATGAAGAAAGTTATGGTTCATTAATTAAACCTTTTGTACGTGATAAAGATGCTCCTCAAGCTTGTTTGATGCTTGCAGAAGCTTGTGCATTCTACAAAGAACAAGGTAAAGATTTAGTTGATGTATTAGATAGCTTATATGACCGTCATGGTACATATGAAGAAAGTCAAGTTGCGTTATCATTAGCTGGTGAAGCGGGTGCTAAACGTATTAAAGAAATCTTAGCTAACTTAAGAAAAGATGCTCCAACTCAAATTGGCGGTACGAAAGTTGTTCGTAGTGAAGACTATAAAGAATGTATAATCAAAGAAGGGGATACAGTAACTGAACTTACTGGATTCACTAAATCGGATGTATTAAAATACTATTTAGAAGATGGAAGTTGGATTGCGGTACGTCCTAGTGGAACAGAACCAAAATGTAAATTCTACTATTGTATCAAGGGAGCTTCAAAAGAGGATGCTCACAACAAAACAGTTCATTTCCAAAAGGCAATGGATGATTTGATTGCCAAGTAGTATTAAAGGATGTCTAAGGGCATCCTTTTTGATTTTTCATAAAAAAAGGATCTAGACTCATTTGTCTAAATCCTTCAAGAATTGTTCTAAGCGAACAACAGCTTCTTTGATGTGATCTATGCTATATGCATAAGAGATACGGATATATCCTTCACCACTTTGTCCAAAAGCGTTTCCTGGAACACAGGCAACTTTTTGTTTTTGTAGTAATTTTTCACAGAACGTTTCTGAATCCAGTCCTGTCGATTGAATGTTACAGAAAACATAGAATGTACCATGAGGCAGATTTGTCTTTAGTCCCATACGATTGAGCCTGTTGACTAAGAAGTTTCTTCTTTTTAGATAGTCATCTTTCATCATCAATACATCATCATAGCCGTTTTTAATGGCTTCGATACCGGCATATTGAGACATAACAGGAGCTGACATGATTACATATTGGTGAATTTTATTCATAACAGAAGAAAGTTCTTTGTTGGCCATACAATAGCCTAGACGCCATCCTGTCATCGCATATGCTTTTGAAAAACCATTTACGACAATGATTTGAGATTTGATTTCGTCAAATTGGGCTAATGATGCAAAAGGCTGATCAAAGCTTAGTTCGGCATAGATTTCATCACTCACAACATATATACCGGATTCTTTGATGATATCAACAATTTTTGCGTAATCCTCTTTTGTCATGACACCACCTGTAGGGTTGCTAGGATAATTGATAATCATAGCTTTTGTCTTTGGTGTGATGACTTTCTTTAAATCTTCTGGAAGAATTTTAAAGTCATTTTCTTCTTTTAACTGTAAAGGGACAACAACACCATCACTTAGTGTAACACTTGGTGCATAAGCAACGTAGTTAGGGTCTAATACAATAACTTCATCGCCAGGATTCAACAAGGCACGCATACATAAGTCAATGGCTTCACTACCACCAATTGTGATAATAACTTCATTTTCAGGATCATATGTTTGATTGTAATGTTCCTTGTGGAATTTACAGATTTCTTCACGAAGCTCCAACAATCCACGATTGGCTGTATAGTGAGTGTGTCCTGTACTCATGTAGTGAATTGCATTTTCACAAATGTGCCATGGCGTAGCGAAATCGGGTTCACCAACACCTAAAGAGATAACGCCTTCCATTGTATTTGCTAAATCAAAGAATTTACGAATTCCACTTGGTTTGATAGATGTTGCTTTTGTAGATAAACTTTTCATTATGGAGTCACAACCAATCTTGATTCTTTATCTTCCGGTTTGTCAATCATGACGATACCACTTTGCTTATATTGTTTTAATACAAATAATGTCTTTGTGGAACGAACATCTTCAACACAGGCAATCTTATCTGAAACAAAGCGAGCCACTTCAAACATGGTTTTACCTTGTACTAAACATAAGAAATCACAATCTCCACTTAATAGATACATTGTATCTACTTCTGGATAGTTGGCAATCAATGCTGCTGTCTTGTCATAGCCTCTATTTCTTGTAGGTGTACAACTTACTTCAATATAAGCTAAAACTTTTTGATCTTTTAACGCTTTATTGTAGTTAATAATTGTGTGATAGCCACAAATAATTTTGTTTTTTTCTAAAGATTGAATCTCTGATTTTATACTTGCTTCATCTTCATTCAAAATATCCGCTAGATCTTGTGAAGTTAGACGAGCGTTATTTTCAAGTAAATCTAGGATTAAACTTTGGTTCATTTTTAATTCCTCCTTTTGAATATAATAGCACAATTAAGGTTATGTAAAAAGTGTGAAAATGCTTGAGAATGAACTGTAAATAGTCTAAAATATAAGTAGTTGTTAGTTGTAAAAAGTTTTACTTGTTAGAGAATTGACAAATTAACAGTAGGCTTTTATAATAACAATGGTATTTAAAGGAGGATTTACTGACATGACAGTAAAAGTTGCGATTAACGGTTTTGGACGTATCGGACGTTTGGCATTCCGTCAAATGTTTGGTGCTGAAGGCTACGAAGTAGTAGCTATCAATGACTTGACTAGCCCTAAGATGTTAGCTCACTTGTTGAAATATGATTCAACTCAAGGAACTTACGCTAAGGCTGACACAGTTGTTGCTGGTGAAAATTCAATTACAGTAGACGGAAAAGAAATCACTATCTACGCAGAAGCTGATGCTTCTAAATTACCTTGGGGTGAATTAGGAGTTGACGTAGTATTAGAATGTACAGGATTCTATACTTCAAAAGCTAAAGCAGAAGCACACATTAAAGCAGGTGCTCGTAAAGTTGTTATCTCTGCTCCAGCAGGAAATGACTTACCAACAATTGTTTACAATGTAAACCACGAAACATTGAAACCAGAAGATACAGTAATTTCTGCAGCTTCTTGTACAACAAACTGTTTAGCTCCAATGGCTAACGCATTGAACAAATTAGCTCCAATTAAATCAGGTATCATGACTACAGTTCACGCTTACACTGGTGACCAAATGACATTAGACGGACCTCAACGTAAAGGTGATTTACGTCGTAGCCGTGCTGCTGCAGTTAACATTGTTCCTAACTCAACAGGTGCTGCAAAAGCTATCGGATTAGTTATCCCTGAATTAAACGGAAAATTAATCGGATCTGCTCAACGTGTTCCAACTCCTACAGGATCAACTACTATTTTAGTAGCTGTTGTTGAAGGTGATGTAACAGTTGACCAAATCAACGCTGCTATGAAAGCTGCTACAACTGAATCATTCGGATACACTGAAGAACAATTAGTATCTAGTGATATCGTTGGTATGCGTTACGGATCATTGTTCGATGCAACTCAAACAATGGCTCACTCATTAGGTGACGGAACTACTCACGTACAAGTTGTTTCTTGGTACGACAACGAAAACTCTTACACAAGCCAAATGGTTCGTACAATTAAGTACTTCTCAGAATTAGCTTAATAATTGTAAGACTTTTAAAGGAATCCAATAGGGTTCCTTTTTTTGTATGCTTAACTAAAAAGTGCAAAACAAAACCTTGAAATAAATGGGTAAATCATGTATTCTAACCTCTAGAGATTGTGAGGTGTTAGCGATGGGTATTCGACATCGTTTGACGGATTCTGAGCGTGATGATTTAACAAAAGATGTAGACGATTTAGATGCTGTTTACATGGAAAAATTAAGAAAAGATGGAATTGACGAAGATTTATTAGCTCAGTTTCGTGATTTAACTTTAGAATTAGAAAAGGATAAGGAACAAAATGGATAGTAAGACAATGAATGTAATGATCATAATTGTATTGACATTAGTATTAATTTTAGTGCCAATGATTATGAAAAAAGTTGTATGGAAGAAGTTATTAGTTCAATTGAACAATGAACAATATGACGAATTCTACGAAACATTAGATACAGGAGCCTGTAAATTCTCATATCAGGCATTTAACCGTGAGTATATGCGTTTAAGTGGTTATTTGGCACAAAGAAATGATGCGAAAATCGAAGAACAATTTGAATTGTTGAAAAATATGCGTATTTCAAATAAACAAAAGGCTAGTGTCGCAACTCGTGGATTTTATTATTATTTAGAAAAAGGAAAAATCAAAAAAGCAGAGGGCATGCTTTCTTATGGAAAAAGCTATGTTGATGAAAAGACATTCAAGAATATGCAGATTCAATTCAGCATATTAATGAAGAAAGAAGCCAAATATATTGATGACTGTAAAAATATTTTAAATGGTATATGGGATGGTAAGTCCGAACTAGACAACAATAAAAAATTACCTGTTGGAACCATTCAATATTTAATTGGGCTTCAATATTCTTATTTAAAAGATGTGGATCATATGATGGAATACTTTAATCCTGCATTAGAAAATTTAGCAGGTACACCATATGAAGAAGATATTCGTCGTATCATGACTAATTTACATGTAGGCTGACCATTTGGTTAGCTTTTTTTTTCATGTTTTGTATTGTATAATAAACAATATGAATTGGAGGACATTTTATTATGAAATTATATAATAGTTATTCTCAAACCATTGAAGAATTAAAACCAACCGAACCAGGAAAGATTTCCATGTACGTATGTGGACCAACGGTCTATAACTATCCACATATTGGAAATGCTCGTCCTATCGTTGTATTTGATACATTAAAAAAAGCATTGTCTGCACAAGGCTATGAAGTGACTTTTGCTTCAAACTATACAGATGTAGACGATAAGATCATTAAAACGGCTATTGAACAAAATGTGACTGAAAAGGAAATCACAGACAAATTTATTGTTGCCTATAACGATGTACGTAAAGGCTTACATGCAGATCTTCCAGATTATGCACCTCGTGTTACAGAAACAATGGATCGTATTATCGAATTTATTGATAAGATGGTTAAAAATGGTTCAGCTTATCAAGTGGGAGGCGATGTTTATTTCCGTGTTAATAGTGATAAAAAATATGGAGAACTGTCTCATCAAAGTATTGATGATCTAATGGTTGGTGCTCGCATTGATGAAAATGAAAAGAAGGAGAATCCATTAGATTTTACTTTATGGAAAGAGACAACGGAAGGAATTAAATGGGATTCACCTTGGTCAAAAGGACGTCCAGGATGGCATACAGAATGTGTGGTTATGATACAGGATGTATTTAAGAAAACATTGATTGATATCCATGGTGGTGGTTTAGATTTAAAATTCCCTCACCACGAAAATGAGGTTGCTCAATGTGAAGTATGCAACGATACACGCTTGGCAAATATCTGGATGCACAATGGTATGATCAATATCAATGGTATCAAGATGTCAAAATCATTAGGTAATGTATGGTGGGCTAAAGATTTGATCGCTAACCATGGAGGAAACTTAACTCGTTGGTTGATGATTTCTACACATTACCGTGCACCACTTAATTTAAATGAAGAGGCTTTCACAACTTCAAAGAAAGAATTAGATAAGATTGCAGTTGCTTATAAACAGGCTTGTGTAAAACTTGCTTTATCAAATGCTAAAGAAACAACTGCATTTGATGAAACGTATACTTCATTTATTGATGCATTAAATGATGATTTAAATACCCCTAATGCAATCAGTGTTGTTTATGAAGTCGTAAAAAAAATCAATCAGGCGGTTCGTCAAAGAGAAATCGATGTTGAAAATTTAGCTGTATTAGTACATACATTAGAAAAGATGCTTTATATTTTAGGTATTGAATTTGATAAGATCACAATGAGTGAAGAAGATAAAGAAATGTATCAAAACTGGAGAAGTGCAGTTAAAGAAAAAGATTTTGAAACAGCGGATTCACTTCGTGCTGCATTGATTGAAAAAGGAATTCTGTAATGGAAATAGTAACGGAAAATGCGACAAGTCTAGCATGGATTGGTGATGCCGTTATGTCTTTGGCTGTGCGCAAACACCTTCTAAGTTTAGGGTATCGCAAGGCCCATGTTCTTCAGCAGAAAAACGCTGTAATTTGTAGTGCTAAAGGGCAATCTGTTATGTTGAATATAATGATGGATGAAGATTTCTTTACCGAGGAAGAGAAAACGATTCTTGCACGTGGAAGAAATGCGACGATTCATTCAAAGGCTAAAAATGCGACATACAAAACATACTTAGAAGCAACCGCATTAGAATCTATGTTGGGATATTTATATTTATATGGACATCAGGATAGACTTAAGGTTTGTCTAGATAGAATAATTGAGATAGGGGACAGTCTATGATCGTATATGGAAAAAATGTGTATTCTACACTTCGAAATGATCCGGATTCAATCGAAACAGTATATGTACTTCAGGGGTTGAAAGACGCAAAGCTTTTAAAATCGATTCAAAAATCAAATTTAAAGGTAGAATATTGTAATCGTGCAAAATTAGATAAAATTGCTAATTCGACACATCATAATGGAGTTGCGCTAAAAGTAAGTGAAATTGAAACATATAGTATTGAAGAATTAGTTAGACGAGCTAAAAAGCCTGGCTTATTAGTGGCTTTGGACGGTATTCAAGATCCACATAATGTAGGTGCCATTTTAAGAACTTGTGATTGTACGGGTGTTGATGGTGTCATCTTGACGAAACACAATAGTTGTGGATTAACCCCATCGGTTGTTAAGGCAAGTACAGGAGCTGCTTATACTGTACCTGTTTCGATTGTGACGAATTTATCGCAGACATTAAGAAACTTGAAACAAGAAGGATATTGGGTTGTTGGTACAGATATGAAGGATGCTAGAGAATATCGTGAAGGTATGTATGATTCACCAACTGTATTGGTTATAGGATCTGAAGGTCAGGGTATTTCAAATCTTGTAAAGAAACAATGTGACTATATGGTGTATCTACCAATGGTCGGAAGTATCACTTCATTAAATGCGAGTGTTGCAGCAGCAGTCTTGATGTATGAGGTATACAATCAAAGAAATCCAATCAAAAAAGTCGATTTTTTATAAAATCGGCTTTTTTAATGTCTTTTTCACATTGCCTCGTTATAATGGATTTAGGTGATAAAAATGAATATATATGAATGTATATACATGATTCAAATGAATGATTTTACGGAAATGAAAAATTTGATTCAATACTATAGACCTATGGTGACGGACATATGGGCGGATGTCTTTGTACGAAAGACAAACACAATTCTTTGCGAAAAAGAAGAATTCTATCGTCATGCCGATTTATTGTTGTATCATTGTATATTTGAATATCGAATGGATCGTGCACTTTCGTTTTCAGGATTTTACAGGAGTTGCGCTAAAAATAAGGCCTATGATATTTTGCGTCATAGCATAAGAAAGCAGTGTTACTTAAATCAAACCTGTATTAGTTTAGACCAAAGAATTCGTGAGGATACAAAACTATACTATGGTGATGTGAACATGCTCGATTCATTAGAAGTTCATGATGTTGTTTTAGATAAACTCATGTGGGAATATACAAAAAATCGTATCAACAGAGTTTTTGGTAAAGATTATGTACAGATCATCGACTATCGAATGGAGGGCTATACTTTAAAAAATATAGCGGAAGAACTTGGCTTAAGCGCCTCGAAGGTAAGTTTTATGTTTGAAAAGGTAAAAAAGTGGTATACGACAATTGACAGTTGACTGGATAAAATGGTACATTTATTGAGTTAAGGAGCGTGAAGGAATTGGCAGATAAAGTTGTTTTGACGTGTACAGAGTGTTTATCAAGAAATTATACGACCCAAAAAAATAAGAAGACCAACACGCAACGTCTTGAAATTAAAAAGTATTGTCCAAAGTGTGGCAAGCATACTTTGCATAAGGAAACAAAGTGAGGAATCCATATGAGTAAAGAGAAAAAAGAAAGAACATATTCACCATCAAAAGTGTTCAAAGAATTAAAAACTGTTAAATGGCCAACATTTAAAGAATTAATGTCATCAAGTGGTTTGGTAATCGTATTTACAGTATTATTTGGTTTGTATTTCTTTGTTTGTGAGTTTTTATCAAGCGGTCTAGTGAAAATGATCGTAGGCGCATAGGGAGGAAAGTATGTCAGAGTTAAAAAAAGAATGGTATGTAGTAAATACATATGCAGGTCAAGAAAATCGTGTAAAAGAAAACTTGGAACGTCGTGTAAAAACTATGGGTCTTGAAGATTCTTTGTTCCAGATCGTCGTTGCTGAAGAAAAAGAAATTGAATATAAAAATGGTAAACCAGTAGAAAAAACACACAATCTATTCTCTGGTTATTTATTAGTACAAATGATTATGACAGATGAAGCTTGGTATGTTGTACGTAACACTCCAGGTGTAACTGGATTTATCGGATCAAGTGGAAAGGGTGCTAAACCATTCCCAGTAGCTCAAGAAGAAGTTGATGCTGTATTACGTCGTCTAGGACGTCAGGATGTAAATGTTCAAGTTGATTTTGAAGTGGGAGACCGTGTAGAAATCACAAATGGAGCTTTCAAAAACTCCGAAGGTGTTATTGAAGCTATGGACGAAGAAAAGAAAGAAGCTACAGTTCTATTAATCTTATTTGGTCGTGAAACACCAACAGAAATTCCATATATGGATCTAAAGAAAGTCGACTAAGACTTTCTTTTTTAGGTGAATTATGAAAACTTTAGTATTTGACTTAGATGGCACAATGTATCGTGGGACGCAGATCATTGAAAGTGCTCATCAATTTTTAGATTATTGTATCCAAAAGGACATTCCATTTATTTTTTTGACAAACAACTCGATGCGTACCCCACAAGAAAATGTAAAGCATATGGAAGAGATGGGATATACAAATATTAAGCCAGAGATGTTTTATAATAGTGCCATGGCAGCTAGCCAATATGTTAAGAAACATTATGAAGGGAATAAAGCTTATTACATTGGAAAACAAGGTATGAAAGATGCATTGAATCAAGAAGGTTTTATTATTGATGATGAAAATCCAGATTTTGTCTTTATAGGATTGGATAAAGATGCCACATATGCATCTTACTCAAAAGCTCTATCTTTGATTTTAAATGGAGCCAAAATTATTGGTACAAATAATGATCGTATTTTAGCAAAACCAGGTGGATTTGAAGTTGGTAATGGCAGTGTCGTAGATATGTTTGAATATGCAGCCAATCAAAAATCCCCTCGTATTGGTAAGCCTAATCGAGCGATTCTTGATTTGTGTTTAGAATATTTTGGCTTAAAAGAAGATGAAATCATATTGATTGGTGATAATCTTGAAACGGATATTAAACTTGGGTATGAACAAAATATTGAAACTGTGCTTGTACAGACGGGGGTTCACAACAAGGAAGATATTGAACGACTAAAAATATATCCAACTCATGTAGTGAATACGTTGATGGATTTAGTAGACTATAATTTTGACTAGTATTTTTATTGAATTATTGGTATAATCGAAATATCGTAGAAGGTGTGATGAAAAAATGAAAGATATATTAAACGTGGTTTTAATGACATTATCTGGTGTTATTATTATATTGACATTATTACAAAGTGGTAAATCAGACGGGTTGTCTGCTGCCTTTACAGGAAGTGGAGATTTGAACTTGTTTGCGGTACAAAAAGAAAGAGGCCCTGAAAAAGTTATCTCTCGTTTAACTTTGATTTGTGGAATTTTGTTCTTTGCGATTGTGATCGCATTGCAGATTGTGTAATTAAAAGACCGTTAAGGTCTTTTTTCTGTTTTAAAGGAGGAAAAAATGAAAGAAAAGATCATTCAATATTTAGAAGAAAAAAAAGAATGTAAAATACGCGATTTAGAAAAAATAGTAAGACCTAAATCAAGTAAAGAATTTACAGAAATGGTGAAGTCTTTAAATGAATTAGAAGATGAAAAATTAATTTATAACGATCATACAAGTCTATATTTGATTGATGATATACATTTTATGGCTGGAAGTGCAAAAGATATTTCCAGATATGAAATTGCTGTTTTCAATGAAAATAATAAGGTATATGTTCCTAAAAATAAAAAGATGAAGATTTTTGATAAAGATGAAGTTTTAGTGCGCTTAAAGCCAGAACCGTCTTTAATTAAAGTGTTTAATCATGGATTGACAAATATTACAGGAGTTATGATTGTTAAAAAGAAGAAAGCATTCTTCTATAGCGATTTAGATTTACACTGTTCAATTCGTGTAGTCAATGAAAAAGAATTTAGTTTTAAAAAACGTACAAAAGTTGTATGTCAAATTGTGAAGTATACAGATCCTTTAGAAGTAAGGATCATCCAAGTCTTAGGACATCCAGACGATGCTGGCGTAGATATTAGTGCTATGCTTACAAGCAACCAGGTTCGTCAGGTATTTAATGGGAAAATTGTAAAAGAGTGTAAAAGAATCCCGACAAAAGTACAAAAGGATGAACTTGAAAATCGTAAAGATTTAAGAAATCTATTAACTGTCACAATTGATGGGGATGACGCCAAGGATTTTGATGATGCGATTTCGATTGTGAAAAATGAAAAGGGATATTTATTGTATGTACATATTGCCGATGTTTCACATTATGTAAAAGAAAATAGTGCCCTTGATCAAGAAGCCTATTTACGAGGAAACTCTATATATGTTTGTGATCGAGTTGTGCCTATGCTTCCATTTGATTTGAGTAACGGTATTTGTTCATTAAATCCAAATGTAGACCGTTTAACGATTACTTGTGCTATGCAAGTGGATGAGAGGGGAAATCTATTAACATATAATGTCTTCCCGAGTGTGATTCATTCCGACAAACGCTGTACTTATAAAAAAGTGAATGCGTGTTTAGCAGGAGATGAAACTATATTAGAAGAGTATTCAGAAGTTAAAGGATTATTGTTTACTTTAGAGTCTTTGGCTAAATTATTAAAGAAACAGTCACACAATCGTGGATGTATTGATTTTAATACCAAAGAAGCAAAGATCATTATGGATAAAAATGGCTATCCTGTAGATGTAACAGTTTTAGAGCGTGGTTTTGCCGAACAAATGATTGAAGAATGTATGATCTTAGCCAATGTTTGTGTGGCTCACCATATGCATGTGAATAAAATTCCAAGCATGTATCGTGTGCATGAAAATCCAGATCCTAAAAAAGTTGCGACAATCTGTACCGTTGCGAATTCTTTACGTATTCCATTTGATTTCTATCCAGATGAAGTAAATGCTAGCCAAATCCAAAAATTCTTAGAATCGATTCAAGATGAAAATGCATATGAAGTCTTGTCTATGGTTGCTTTGCGTTCTATGCAAAAGGCGCGTTATGATGCGCATTGTTTAGGACATTTTGGTTTGGCACTTGAAGAGTATTGTCATTTTACAAGTCCAATTCGTCGTTATTCAGACTTAGTTGTACACCGTATGCTGCATGCGTATTGTTTTCATGAACAAAAGCGTACACCCTCAAATGATGAAAAGAAAATCGAAAAACAGGCTTTCCATATTTCTGAAAAAGAAAGAGATGCGATCATGATGGAAAGAATGGTGAATGACTATAAGAAGGCACAGTTCATGGAAAAAAGAATTGGTCAAGTTTTTGAAGGAACTATTGTTGGTGTGATGAGTTTTGGTTTCTTTGTAGAAATGGATAATACAGTGGAAGGCCTTGTTCCAGTTCATACTCTATCAAATGACTTCTACGATTATGATGAAGATACAATGACTTTAAAGGGACAAACACATGGTAAAGTGTTCCAAATGGGAATGCGAGTATGTGTTGTTTGTACGGATGTCCAAAGAGAAAAAGGACAAGTGACATTTAGTTTGTTAGAAAGAAGAAATCATGATTAAGGCAATTCACCATGTCGCATTTAAATGTGAGACGCAAGAATAATATGATGAAATGATTTGTTTCTATCATGAATTATTAGTACTTCCCATATTGAGAAAGTGGGATACAGGCCTTCATTTGGATTGTTTTAATAGTTGTATTGAGATATTTTTGGATGGCACAAAACCTGTCGGTGAAGGATGTATTCGTCATTTTGCGCTTAGCACGGATGATGTGGATGAAATTATCGAAAGAGTTCGTAATGCTGGCTATAAAGTGAGTGTGGACCCTAAAAATGTAGATATGAAAACAGAACCTGTATTTCCAATTCGAGTGACTTTTATTGAAGGCCCGCTTCATGAATCTATCGAATTATTTTGTGAAAAGGCATAATTGGTAGGTTTTCTGTCCAAGTTGGTACTTGATTTGCACTAAATATTTTCTTTGTTAGAATGGAATCAGTTAAACAAAGGAGTGATTGAGATGAATCAAGTTCAAGGCGTAAAAGTAAACAAAAATTTCAATCTTTTCTTTGTACATATGTAAACTGGGGTGAACTATCATTCCAGTTTTTCTGTGATTTCAAGAGCAATAATGATGAGGAGGATGGTTGAAATGGATCAGAATTTTAATAAGGTATTTTGGGATGCATGTGCGAATGGAGATTTCCCAATGGTTTGTTCTCAAATCAAAGCAGGAGCGGATGTAAACTATCAAAATGGTGATGGCCGTACTGCATTGATGCGTGCAAGTAAGCGTGACCGTAAAGATGTTGTGCAGGTTTTACTTGATAATGGGGCTGATGTGAATATTTCAGATAATAAAGGGAAAACAGCTTTAATGACAGCTGCAAAAAAAGGCAATAAAACAATCTTAAAGGCTTTGATTGACGCAGGTGCAGATGTAAATGCCAAAGATGACAGAGGACGTACAGCTTTAATGCGTGCTTGCTTATTAGGACAAGATCGTTGTGTTGAAGTATTATTAGATGCTGGGGCAAAAATCAATGATCAAGATGAAGTAGGTCGTAGTGCTTTAATGGAAGCTTGTATTGCGTTTAAGCGTGACACAATTCACTTATTACTTGAAAGAAATGCAGACGTAAACTTATTTGATAATAATGGTGTAACTGCATTGATGCGTGCAGCTTATGGAGGATATCCAAGTTTAGTAGAAAAATTATTGGCATATGGTGCTGATAAAGATATGACAGATAAGCAAGGTCGCGTTGCATTAGATTATGTTCGTGAACACTGTAGAGCTCAATTAGAGCCAATCTTAAGATGAGGTTAAGCGTATGAGAGATTATCAGAGTTTTGAAGTACGTAACGTAAGCGTGATCGGACATAGTGGAGCTGGAAAAACAAGTGTTCTAGAAGCTATGTTATATTATACAAAGGCAACAGATCGTTTTGGTAAAACAACAGAAGGAAGTTCAATGATCGATTTCGATGCTGAAGAAATTCGTCGTGGAATATCTGTTTATACAACAATTGTTCCAATTGAATGGGAAGATAGTAAAATTAATTTCATTGACACACCAGGTTATTTAGACTTTGTTGGTGAAAAACAAGGTGGTTTTGCGGTAGGTGATTCAAGTTTAATCGTAGTTAATGCCAAAGATCCTTTACAATCAGGAACTAAATTGGCTTATAAACAAGCTATAGCTGAAAAAAAGCCTACAATTTTCTTTATCAATAAGTTAGATGAAGAACACACAAGTTTTGATGCAAGTTATCAAGCATTGCGTGAAGAATTTGGTAAGAGTGTTATTCCGTTTGAAGTGCCTATCGTTGAAGATGGAAAAATCGTTGGTTCTGTAAATATCATTAAGAATAAAGCCTGGTATTATAGTCCGGAATTAGCTGATAAAGCATGCCCAGTGCCTGAATCTATGCAAGAAGAAGTGGCTCTTTATAAAGATCAGATTGCCGAAGCGGTAGCGATGGGTGATGATGAATTAATGGAAAAATTCTTCTCTGGTGAAGAATTTAGTGATGCTGAATTAAAACGTGGTGTGCGTATTGGTGTACGTAATGGAGAGATTTGTCCAGTATATTCTGGTAGTGCAGTCAATTCAATTGGTATCCAACGTTTGATGGATTTAATCGTAGATTATTTCCCAACATACTCAGAAAGAGGTATGTACACAGCTACAACTCCAAATGGTGTTAAAGTTGAATTGTTGACAAGTGAAACAGAAGTTTTAACAGCACAAGTATTTAAAACGATTATGGACCCATTTGTTGGAAGAATCAGTTATGTAAAAGTATTGAGTGGTGTACTTGCAGCTGATAGTACAGTTGTGAATGCCAATAATGGTAAACCTGAAAAAATCAGTCAAATCTATATCGTTAAAGGTAAACACCAGACAGCGGCTGGTAAATTGTTTACTGGAGATATTGGTGCTTTAGTGAAATTACAAAATACTAGAACAAACGATACATTGTGTGATAAAGGCAAATTGTTGATGGCAGATCCAATCACATTCGATACACCGATGTATGGACAAGCTGTTATGCCTAAGACTAAAAATGACGAGGATCGTTTATCAAATGGACTTGCTCGTTTACAGGAAGAAGATCCAACATTTAAAGTTGTAAACAATCCAGAAACAAAAGAAACAGTGATTTATGGAGTGGGTGATCAACACTTAGATGTTATTGTAAATAAATTAAATTCTAAATTTAAAGCTGAAGTTGTTTTAAGTGATCCAAAAATTACATATCGTGAAACAATCACAAAGACAGCTGTTGGTGAAGGTCGTCATAAAAAACAATCTGGTGGACATGGTCAATTTGGACATGTATTTGTAGAATTTAGTCCAAATCCAGATGAAGAAGAAATGGTATTTGCAGAAAAAGTATTTGGTGGAGCTGTTCCGAAACAATATTTCCCAGCTGTAGAAACTGGACTTCGTGAATGCTGCCAAAAAGGTCCTTTAGCAGGATATAAGATGGTAAATGTGAAGACAACATTGTTAGATGGTAAATATCATGATGTTGACTCAAGTGAAATGGCATTTAAGATGGCGGCACACTTAGCTTATAAAGATGCGATGACAAAAGTTCGTCCAATTTTATTAGAACCAATCATGAATGTTAAGATTCGTGTTCCAGATGAATTTACAGGAGCTGTAATTGGTGATTTGAATAAACGTAGAGGTTCAATCATGGGTATGACTCCAGTTGATTCAGATCAAGAAATCGATGTACAAGTTCCAATGGCAAATATGTCTAGATATTGTGTTGAATTAAGAAGTATGACAACTGGTTTAGGTACTTATACAATGGAAATGGACCGATATGATCCAGTGCCAGAACCTTATGCTTCAAGAGTGATTGAAGAGAGCAAAAAAGAGAAAGAATAGGACATACGTAAAAAGACAGCAAAAAAGGGCTGTCTTTTTCTATAGGATTTCAAAATGTTTTAGTGCACTGACTATTCCATCTTCTTGTACAGAATCTGTAATGTAGTCAGCTATTGCTTTTACATTGTCTTTGGCATTACCCATCGCAACACCGGTACCAACATATTTCAACATCGAAATATCATTTCCTCCATCGCCAAAGGCCATGGCTTCCTCTTTGTTGAAATTGAAGTAATCCAATATCTTTTGAATACCAATATCTTTTCCACCATTACAAGGAATGATATCACAAGCTCTATTCCACCAGCGAGCCACTTTTAATGTAGTTGTGTTTTCTAGAATCAACTCATCTTGATCTTCTGTAGTGGCAACCATCATTTGATAAATTTCTTCTTCCATAAAACTATTAAATTCATCAAGTACATGAACATGTTGGTTGGCAATTATGAAATATTCTTCTAAGATTTCATCATCAAAATTACATCCCATCTTATTGGTTCCAGCTAGAGTAACTGCTTTATTTAGTCTTTTTGCGTTTTCGACGAATGTTTCAATATCTTTTTTATCCATGGGATTCTTGTAAATCAATTCATTTTTGGTGAAACAATAGGAGCCATTAAAAGAAAGTACTGCATCAAATTCGATGCCATGAAATTTAGGAACGACAAATGGTGGCCTTCCCGTTGCTAAAATGATTTTGATGCCTTTTTGCTTAACTAAGTTTAATGCATCAACTAGTTCTTGGTGCATTTCCTTCTTGCCAAGTTCTAAAAGTGTTCCATCAATATCAAAAAATAAAATTTTGATCATAATCCATTCTCCATTCTTATTTTATTTTAGCATTACTTTGGAAAATTCAATAAATTTTGTGTATAATACAGAAATCAGGAGGGTATATATGAGTACATTTAAACGATTTTTACAATATTATAAACCATATAAAGGGATTTTCTTTATGGATCTATTTTGTGCACTCATCATGTGTATTGTTGATCTATCTTTTCCTTTGATTCTAAGTTATTGTACAGGACAATTTTTTTTGAAGTCATCCAATGAAATTTTAAAAGGAGTTTTCGTATTAGGAATAGGTTTGCTCGTTATGTATGTGATACGTGCATTGTGTCGTTATTACGTGAGTTGTCAAGGCCATGTGATGGGAGCCAACATGGAAAGTGATATGCGTCAAGACTTATTCAATCAATATCAACGTTTATCTTTCTCCTATTATGATAAACACAATACAGGGGTTATGATGTCTCGTGTTGTTTCAGACTTATTTGATATTTGTGAGTTTGCACATCATGGTCCTGAAAACTTATTTATCTCATTATTCAAAATTGTCGGATCTTTCATTATTTTGGCTACGATTTATTGGCCATTGGCATTGATTCTTTTGGCAGTGACAGTTGTGATGATGGTGTTTAGTTATTCTCAAAATAAAAAGATGCGAAGAACCTTTATGGAAAACAGAAAGAAGATTGGTAGTGTGAATGCAAGTCTTCAAGATTCTTTGGGTGGTATTCGTGTTGTACAATCTTTTGCGAATGAAGACATTGAAATTGATAAATTCAATCATTCCAACATGGAATTTTTGGAATCTAAAAAAGACAATTATCGTGTTATGGGTACTTTTCAAGGTGGAAATAATTTCTTCCAAGGACTTTTATATGTCACAATCATTGTATTTGGTGGGCTGTTTATCGCTAGTGGCGATTTAAATCCAATTGTGTTAGCTACGTTTGCCTTATATATCAATGTCTTTGTTTCTCCAATTGAAGTGTTGGTTGAATTTACGGAGATGTTCCAAAAAGGATTCTCTGGATTTAGACGTTTTGAAGAGGTTATGAATGAAGTTCCTGAAATTCAAGATTCTAAAAATGCCAAGGATTTAGAAAATGTTTCTGGAAATATTGATTATGATCATGTGTCTTTCCAATATAACGAGAATGAAAAGGTTATTGATGATGTAAATTTACATATCAAGGCCGGTGAAAAGATTGCCTTAGTGGGACCAAGTGGTTCTGGTAAGACTACACTTTGTTCGTTATTGTCTCGCTTTTATGATGTCACAAACGGTTCTATTTGTATTGATGGTCAAAATATTAAAGATGTAACTTTAAAATCTCTTCGTTCAAACATTGGTTTAGTACAACAAGATGTATATTTGTTTACCGGAACAATTGAACAAAATATCGCTTATGGAAGACCTGGTGCAAGTCATGCAGATATTGTGGAAGCGGCTAAAAAAGCGAATATCCATGATTTTATTATGTCTTTACCAGAAGGATATAATACGTTCTGTGGGGAAAGAGGAACACGTTTATCGGGTGGACAAAAACAACGTATCTCGATTGCACGTGTATTCTTAAAAAATCCTAAAATCTTGATTTTAGATGAAGCAACAAGTGCTTTGGATAATGAGAGTGAGAGAATCATTCAAAAAAGTTTAGAAGATTTAAGCAAGAATCGTACTTGTATTACGATTGCCCATCGTTTATCTACGATTCGTAATGCAGATGAGATTGTCGTAATTGATGCGACAGGTATGCATGAACGTGGAACGCATGATGAATTGATGAAATTAAATGGTACTTATGCGAAATATTATAAGCTTCAATTTGAGGGGCTAAATTAGCAGGCATGCAAATGTCTGCTTTTCTTGTATCTTTGAAAAAAAAGTGATAAAATTTAAGTCGTAAATGAAAGCGTTTTTCGCTTGTTTTAGGAGGAATTTATCATGTTAAAAGGGATAGCAGCAAGTGCTGGTGTATCTGTAGCTAAAGTTTACAAATTGGAAACACCAAAAGTTGTTATTGAAAAAAAAGCAGGAGTAGCTGAAGAAGAAGTTAAAAAATTCGAAGATGCTCTAGAAAAAACTAAAAAGGATATCGAAGGAGTAAAAGAAAGAGCAGCTAAGCGTTTAAGCGAAGACGAATTAGCTGTATTCGATGCCCACTTGATGATGGCTGGTGACCCTGAATTAGCTGCTCAAATTAAAGCTATGATCGAAAATGATTGTGTAAATGCTGAATATGCAACTGAGCAAGTAGCTAACCAAATGGTTGAAATGTTCGAAAGCATGGATAATGATTATTTCCGTGAAAGAGCAGCTGACATCAAAGACGTTACTTTCCGTTTAAAATGTAACTTATTAGGATTAACAATTCCTGATTTAACAAGCATTGCAGAAGATTCAATCATCGTTGCTCACGACTTGACTCCAAGTGATACAGCTCAGTTAAATGAATTTGTTAAAGGTTTCGCTACTGAAATCGGTGGTAAAACATCTCACTCAGCTATCATGGCTAACTCATTGGAAATCCCTGCAGTTGTAGGATGCCCAGGTGTATGTGATGCATGTAAAACTGGTGATACTTTAGCGTTAGATGCATTAGATGGTGTTGTTGAAATCAATCCTGATGAAGCAACAATTGCTAAATATGAAGCTAAGGCTGAAGCATTCTTAAAAGAAAAAGAAGAATTAAAAGTATTGAAAAACGAAAAATCAGTAACTATAGATGGACACGAAGTTGAACTTGCTGGTAACATCGGTGGATTCAAAGATGTTGAAGGTGTATTGACTAATGGTGGTGAAGGTGTCGGATTGTTCCGTACAGAATTCTTATACATGGATTCAGATCACTTCCCAACAGAAGACGAACAATTTGAAGCATACAAACAAGTATTAGAAGGTATGCAAGGTAAAAAAGTTGTTGTACGTACATTAGACATTGGTGGAGATAAACACTTATCTTACTATGAGTTCCCTCAAGAAATGAACCCATTCTTAGGATACCGTGCAATCCGTCTTTGCTTAAAAGAAACAGATATCTTCAAAACTCAATTACGTGCATTATGCCGTGCATCCGTGTATGGAAGACTTTGCATCATGTTCCCAATGATTGCTACAGTTAAAGAATTCTGTGATGCGAAGGCAATTTTTGAAGAAGTTAAGGCTGAATTAGTTGCTGAAGGTGTTGCAGTTAGTGACAGCATTGAAGTAGGTATGATGGTTGAAATTCCTGCTGCTGCAGTTCTTGCTGATCAATTTGCTAAATATGCAGACTTCTTCTCAATTGGTACAAATGACTTGATCCAATACTCTATGGCTGCTGACCGTATGTCTGAACACGTTTCATACTTGTATCAACCATACAACCCAAGTGTATTACGTTTAGTTGCTAACACAATCAAAGGTGCTCACGAACATGGTAAATGGGTTGGAATGTGTGGGGCTATGGCTGGTGAACCACATGCAGTTCCTATTCTTTTAGGTTTAGGTCTTGACGAATTCTCAATGAGTGCTACTCAAATCTTAAAGGCTCGTAAGGTTGTTAAATCTTTAAGCTATGAAGAAATGCAAGGATTAGCTCAAGAATGCTTAAATAAAGACACTGCTGATGAAGTTTTAGAAACAGTTAAAACTAAATTAGGTGAATAATTGATTCGGGGTTCTATTGAACCCCTTTTATTTTGTAGGGGGAATTTATGAAGCTTATATGGAAATATTTAATGAAATATAAAAAATGGTTCTTGTTGGATTTTATAAGCGTATTTGGTTTTGCCCTTGTTGAACTTGGAATTCCAACTATCATTTCAGATATGATTGATCATGGTATTGAAACACAAGACACAACTTATTTATATAGTCGTTTTGGGTTGATGGCATTCATTAGTGTGATTGGTGTAAGTGGGGTTGTGCTACTTGGCTATTGCTGCTCAAAAATATCGACAAATATTACGCGTGATATTCGTAATGACGTTTTTGAACATGCACAAGCATTCTCGGCTGCTGAAATGGAAAAGTTTGGTGTATCCAGTATGATTACACGTACAAATAATGATGCCTATCAAATTATGTTATTTTTAAATGTGATTTTAAAATCTGCATTATTAACACCGGTTATGATGTGTGTTTCGGTTATGTTAATTTTAAAAATCTCTTTAGAACTATCTTATGTAGTCTTAGCTACGATTCCTGTTGTTATTTTGGGCGTGATCATTGTTGCCAAAGTAAGTGAACCATTGAGTGAGAACCAACAAAAGTCGATTGACCACATTAATCAAATTTTGCGTGAAAATATTACGGGAATTCGTGTTATTCGTTCTTTTAATAAACAAGAGTATGAAAAGAAACGTTTCTCTAATGAAAATGATTTCTATCGAGATCAAAGCGCAAAACTATTTAAATTGATGTCTTGTACGGAACCATCTTTTTTCTTTTTGATGAATATCGCAACGGTGATCGTATATTATTTAAGTTGTACTTTACTAAATTCGAATGCGATTACCTTAGGAAATGTAGTGGCCTTTGTAGAATACTTATTCCACGTTATGATGTCTGTATTGATTTTCTGTATGGTGTTTATGATGTATCCTAGAGCGAATGTATCGGCTAAGCGTATTATGGACGTGTTGGATACAAAGCCAAGTATTATCAATGATGAAAATTCTATTCAATTGGATTCAATTCAAACATTGAGTTTTAAAGATGTCAGTTTTTCTTATCCAAATGGAGAAGAAGCCGTTTTAAAGAACATTGATTTTTCATGTCATAAAGGACAAAAGATTGCCGTGATTGGAAGTACAGGATCTGGTAAGAGTACATTAGTCAAATTAATGAATCGATTTTATGATGTAAGTCGTGGATTGATTGAAATCAATGGTGTTGATATTCGTAAATATAATTTAGAGAGTTTACGTACCCAAATTGGATATGTTGCACAAAAGGCACATATGTTTAAGGGAAGTATTCAATCGAATATTTGTTTTGGTAAGCCTGAGGCTAGTGTTGAAGAGATGGTTCATGCAGCAACGGTTGCGCAAGCCAGCGAGTTTATTTCGACAAGAGAGCACGGGTATGAAGATGAAATTGCAGAGGATGGAACGAATATTTCGGGTGGTCAGAAACAAAGGTTATCGATTGCTCGTGTTATCTTAAAAAAGCCGTCCCTTTATATTTATGATGATAGTTTTAGTGCTTTAGATTTTAAAACGGATGCAACATTAAGAAAGGCATTAAAACCTGAAGTAAAGAATGCGATTTTCTTTGTGGTTGCCCAAAGAATTTCTACCATTATGGATTCGGATATGATCATTGTTTTGGATGAAGGTCAGATTATTGGAATGGGAACACATGCACAATTGTTAAAGGATTGTAGTGTGTATCAAGAGATTGCTCATTCACAATTAACACAAAAGGAGTTGGATGATTATGAAAGAAACTAAGAAAATGAAGTTTACTGAATGTCTATCTCATCTATTTGTGTTTATAAAGCCGTATCGTTTTAAATTGTTATTTGGAATTTTAATGGTTATTACAGCCCAAGTGACTTTTGCCTTAAATCCAACTGTAGAAGGTATGATTACTACGCAATTAGCTGCAGATATTTCAGCGCATCAACCAATTCAGGTAGATAAAGTTGTACATATCTTATGTATCTTATTTTCCATCTATATTGTGAAGACAATATCTCAATTTTTAATGGCTGTTTTTATGACGGATGCGATTCAGAAGACGATGTTTGATGTTCGTAATGCGATTGAGAATAAAATTCATCATTTGCCTGTATCTTATTTTGATCAAGAAAAAACGGGAGAGTTATTATCACGTATCACAAATGATGTGGATACATTATCGAATGCGTTGCAACAAACTTTATCACGAGTGATTTCGGCTATATGTACATTTACTTTTGTGCTATTCATGATGCTAAGAATCAATGTGCTAATGACGTGTATTATTCTAGTGGCATTACCTGTTATTGCGCTTTTATCAAAATTTGTAGTTAAGAAATCACAGCCTCTATTTGATGATCAACAAAATACATTAGCCGATTTGAATGGTACCATCAATGAATTGTATGATGGATATAGTGAGATTCTTTCTTATAATCAACAAGAACATGCTTTAGAAAGATTTCAAAAAGATAATGAAAGAATGCGTATATCAAGCTTTAAGGCGCAGTTTGTATCAAGCTTGATCAATCCATTATGTTCTTTGATTACCTATTTAAGTATTGGTTGTGCAAGCCTTGTTGGTTGCTTTCAAGTATTAAATGGAACTATCGCATTAGGGCAACTACAAGCTTTTATTCGTTATATTTGGCAAATCAACGATCCGATTTCTCAAATATCTCAATTATCAAGTGCAGTACAATCTGCCTTTAGTGCCATGTCACGTTTATTTACTTTCTTAAATCAACCAATTGAAGAGGATGTTATATCCAAATGTCAAATTGATGAAGTTCGCACGATTGAATTTGATCATGTACAATTTGGATATGATGATAATCTATTAATGAAGGATGTTAATATTGATGTACATCAAGGTCAAACCATCGCTATTGTAGGTCCTACAGGAGCAGGTAAGACAACATTGACAAACTTATTACTACGGTTCTATGATGTAAAGGGTGGAAGTATTAAAATTAATGGTATTGATATTCGAGAATTGTCATATCATGATTTAAGAAAACTTTTTGCGTTGGTTCTACAAGATACGTGGTTGTTTGAGGGAAGTATTGAACAAAATATTGCGTATGGAAATGAAAAAGTATTAAAAAATGAAATTGTGGAAGCTGCAAAACAAGCGAATGTTCATCACTTTATACGTACTTTAACCGATGGCTATGATACTTTGATTAATGAAGAGGGTAGCAATATTTCTCAAGGTGAAAAACAATTATTAACGATTGCACGTGCTCTTATAAAGAATCCAGAAGTCTTGATTCTAGATGAAGCTACGAGTAGTGTAGATACAAGACTTGAAAGACGTCTTCAAGGTGCAATGGATCGTGTCATGGAAAATCGTACATGTTTTGTGATTGCACACCGTTTATCTACAATCATTAATGCAGATAAGATTTTGGTGCTTGAACATGGAGATATCGTTGAACAAGGCACACATGAAGAATTATTGAATATGAATGGAGTTTATGCAAGATTGTATAATGCTCAATTTGCAAAATAAAGAGTCTGATTATTCATTCAGACTTTTTTTGATGCCTACGGCAATGGCTGTGGCAATATTGTCAGTATGATTTTTAAGATAATATAAATCTGAATCATCCGATATAAAGCCAGCTTCAATCAAAATGGCATCCACTTTGTTGTTTTTGACAATATACAATGGTGTTTCATTGGTGTCTAACAAGCCTCTATTGGTTGAATAATCCAATTGATCAAGTTGCTTAAGAATGGAGTTGGACAATTTCACCGTATTCTTGTTGTTGAAATCACAATAGATTTCATATCCACTGGCTTCATATACACTTGAATTTAAATGTATGGATACAAAGAGATCTGCATTCTTTTTATTTGCTAAATCACAACGCGTTTGTAAATCTTCTGTATTATCATTTGACCATGAAACAGAGTCACTTGTACGTGTATATACAACGTTATAGCCATAGGACTTGAGTTGTTTTCCAACAAGTAGTGCGATATCTAAATTGATATTTTTTTCATAATCGCCATAGTTGCTTTCAGCCCCTACATCATATCCTCCATGACCAGTATCAATCATAATGGTTTCTTTTGTGCTTTTGGCAGAAATGTTTCTATTAGTTTCATTGAGTAATGTAAAGGTGCATCCTATACAAAAAATCAATAAGAGTGACATTAATAATTTTTTCATGGACTTATTAAAACATGTAATCCTTAAATGTTTCTTAAATTACTGTCCTTTAAAATTAAGTTAAAACTGTACGTTTAAAAGAATACAGTAAAATGATAATATAAGGACAAGTTTTAAAAAGGAGAAATGATTATGACAAATGAAACAACAAAAAGAATTGCCAAAACAGCTTTAATGATCGCGTTGATCTTCGTATGTACATTTACAATTAAACTTCCAAATCCAGCAACTGGAGGATATACACATATGGGAGATTGTATGGCATTTTTAGCTGTACTTGTCTTAGGTAAAAAAGATGGGGCTTTAGCTGCAGGCTTAGGAGCCGCATTAAGTGATTTATTGACTGGAGCCATGATTTGGGTGCTTCCTACATTTATCTTTAAATTCATTATGGGATATATTATGGGTGTTGTACTTGAAAAGGGAAACAATGAAAAATTAGATTGGATCGTTGGAGCTATCCTTGGTGGTTTGTTTCAATGTTTCGCATATACACTATTTAAAATTACTTTATTTACAGCAACAGTCGCCTTTGCGTCTGTACCTAGACTTTTAGCTCAAACGATTATGGGACTTGTTATTTATGCGATTGTTGCCAATATCTTAGCTAAATCTAAAGTATTATCTTTGCAAGGAGTTGTCGCATGAAAAAAATCGATGCACATGCACATTTAGGATATATTGGTGGATGGGCCAATGTAAAAATGGATGCAGACGAATTTATTTCGTTAATGGATACATATGAAATTGAAACGACAATGATCTGTGTTTTGGATAATGAAGTAGCTTACAAGGCTATGCAGAAATATCCAGGACGTATTGAAGGATGTGTCTATGTGAATCCTTTAGAGCCAAATTGTTTAGATTTGATTGATAAATATGTAAAGCTTGGTTTTAAGGCCATTAAGCTACAGCCATTACGCCATGCGTATTGTGCGGATAGTGAAATCGTAGATCCTGTATTAGATAAAGGCGAAGAATATGGTATTCCTGTTTGTATACATTCGGGGCATCCTCCTTATTCACTTCCTTGGCAAATTGGATTACTTGCCCAAAGACATCCCAACTGTAAAGTACTAATGATTCATATGGGACATGGTCATGGAGTTTATATTGATGCAGCATTAAAAATGGCTCGACGATATCCAAATATTTACTTGGAAATGTCGGGTATGCCTATGCATACAAAAATTAAAGAAGCGTATGATACGGTTGGCCATAATCGTATAATGTTTGGAACGGATACTCCTTTCCATCATCCTACAGTTGAGATGCAAAAAGTATTAATGTCTGGCGTAGATGAACAAGGCTTAGAAGATATTTTCTATAATAACGCAAAGGAATTTTTTGATGTATAGACAAAACTAGTAACGGGTAAAGCTCATCAATTTACCCGCTTTTTTTACGCCTTCTATTTAACCATGGGTAGTGTTTTGGAGGTTTCCGTGAGGATGGTTTGTCCAAGTTGTAAAAAGAGAAGACCTTCATCGAAAGCACCTACATCTAAGAACATCCGTGATTACATCTCGAACACCTAAGGACAAAGAGACTTAATGTTTCTTTGTTTTTTGTGCTTTATTGAGCACGAATAAGCAAACGTAATTTTTAGTTTCATGAAGTGAGAACAAATCTTTTTCTTAAAAAAGCTGTTAGTTTCATGAAAACAGTTATAAAGCGATATAGGTTTTACAAGTTTTTATTGGTAATATGATGGTGTTACAAATTTTTTGTATGAAAATTAAACACCATATATTTCCTCACTACAAACCACTTATATTTTGTATTAAAATAAATCAATAAATCGAATTTGTATGATTGAAATGAAAACTTCAAAAATATATTGACTTGTACGTAACGTACACCCTTATACTATCATCACAAGGAGGTGTGTCCGATGTTATTAAATGAAATTATTAAGGAAGTCGGAATGACAAAGCGTGCAGTTAAATACTATGAAGAAAAAGGATTGTTGTCAGTAGATAAAGATAGCAACGGCTATCGAAACTACTCCATGCAAAACGTTAAAACTTTAAAAAAAATTTCGGTATATAGAAAGCTTGGGATTGGTATTAAAGATATACAAACCCTTTTGGAAAAAGATGATAAAAGTATTCTTTTACGTATTTATCAGGAAAAATTACAGGAAAAAATTTTACAGGACTCAGTACTTGAAGCGTTGAAGCAATTTATAGATGATGGTAATGCAGACAAGGCAAATGAGATACTTGATTACCAAACTGTCGAAAATGCGATTGAGTCTTTATTACCGGGGAAAGAATGGGGAGATTACTTAAAAAGTCACTTCAAACCATTTCTTAATGTGAGATTAAAGACTCTGGAGCAGAAGCAAGCCTTACGGAACATATTAGAGTATTGTGATGAAACGACATTGAAAGTTCCTTTTATTATGGGAATAGGTGTAAAAATAGCAGGTGGGATTGCACCGGAAACAAGAACTGCAGATGAGATGATAGCTTATTATCGTGATATGAGTGAAAGCGAATATGAAAAATTAAAAGAAATGGTAAAGAAAGGTGCTAAAATGAAAACTGGCATTATGAAATATCATCCGTCATTTATTGCCCAGAGAAAAATGCAGAAAGAGTTCCAAGATAAAGGATATAACGACATATTCATTCCTAATTTGATGGTGCTATCTCCACAGTACGCAGAATACAAAAAAGCCTTAGATAAGGTAAACGATAGAATGTGTAGAGAACTTGGACTGCATTATGATAGCAATTACAACTTAGTTATAAATAATCTCGAATAAATGAGTGTATCTAAAAAAGAAACAAAAGTTGGAAGGAGAAGTACTTAAGCGTACCAAGAAAGCAATATTTAGTGTTTTAACCATTATATTCGGTTCTCTTGGACTGATGAACATAGTGTCTACTGATATAACACTGCCAATTATGTTTGTTTTTATGGGATTAACCTTTTTGACGAATGCAAGGGAGTGTTATGATAAAGGTGCAAAGAAAGATGCTATGATATTTGCAGGTGTAGCAATTTTTGTCTATGTAGTTACTGCATATAACTTGATAAGCAGAATAATGCCTTTATATCAGATTTCATTAATAGAGGATTATATAAAACTGGTGTTTCAGTAAATAAAGAAGATCGATTAATGACATTGGTTATTTGTGATACAAGAGATAAGAGAATTGTAATTCTAGCTAAATTGGTTAATATAGCAAATGTTTAAAAACTAAGGTGTATGATATTATTTAGCTAGATAAATTAGAATTTGTATCAGCGTAAAAAGGAGAGCAATATCATGTTTAGAACAATTCGTAAAAAGAAAAATGAAATCAGCATTGACACGGCAAAGGCTCTTTTGCAGTCCAGCCGACGTGGCGTTCTTGCCGTAAATGGAGATGACGGATATCCCTATGCAATTCCTATCAACTATGTCTACGATGACGATGCGCAGAAAATTTATTTTCATGGAGCACGTGTAGGTCATAAAGTAGATGCACTGCGTGCCTGTGACAAAGTATGCTTCACGGTATATGGAAAAGAAACCATCAAAGAAGAAGATTGGGCACCGTTTGTGCAGAGCGTTGTGGTATTCGGCAGATGCCACCTCGTAGAATCCGGTGCAAGAGCAACAACTCTGTTAAAACGATTTGCAATGAAATACTATCCCAGTGAACAGTTAGTTGATGAGGAAATTGCCCACGCAGGAAAGGCTGTGCAAATTTTTGAAATAGAAGTGGAGTACCTCAGCGGTAAGGAAATACAGGAACGATAAATTCCAGTTTACAATATCTAAATCCTAGGAAAGGAGACCTGCCGATATGCGCACAAAAGCTATCATTCGATTATGCACACACCTTGCACACTGTGCGTATCGTTCATAATGCACATAGTGTTCATCGTTCACGAGTACAAAAGGGGAAATCGTGTGATTGTATCAATTTTGTAAGGGCAACCGATGACCGATGAAATACGGGCAATGTGCCTTGCTATCTATAACGGCAGCACAACTTTACAGGATTGCCTGCATAAGATCAATGCGAAATACCTTTGAAACTCATTTATGTCAATAGGATCGCCGCACATTCTGACATATTGCAAAAGTCCGAAAGCGACCCTATTGACATAGTTTTTCGTTGTTTCAGATGGGTATACCCTAACGACACGCTCAAAAAATACCGGCTCTTGATGAGTCGGTATTTTTGTGTTTAGTCATCGTCAATGATATCGGCCAGCAGACCGATAATAGTCAGCGCACCGAGAATGACTTTTCCTGCGTTCACTTTTTCACCTCCTCAACTGTCCGAGAAATTTTCAACGGCCTCGATAATCAAGTCGACCACCGCGCCTACAGCCTGGAAAATTGGGCCTAATGGAATCATAAGCAACATCTCCTTTCCTTAATATGCGTACAGCAGTTCGCCGGTCATCTCGTGGAGCAAGGTCGGGTCGTACAGCATTTCCTCGATTTCCTCTTCAGAACAGCCATAGTCCAGAAGTGCCTGCACCTCATCCGTGGTAACGCCGAACGCCTTCGCCACGCTGAACAGGTCGTCATAACTGGTCGGCGTGTCCTCATAATAGCTGCGGTAGAACGGGGACTTTCGCCACCAGTGCTCGAATGTCGTGTGGGGTGTGAAGGTCCCGGTAGTGATACGGCCGTTGCGGTCAATTTTCATAATCTTGCCCTCCTTTGGCTCCAGAATGTCAGAGGGTGCGGTCAGCTTTAACTTCTTGATGGTCTTGCACAGGATTTCCTGTGTGGAAGCGTAGAGCAGGTAGCCGTCGTAAAACATGATGCACAGCGGGTTATCGCCAACCACAAACCAGATAGCATCGTTCTTATCCAGAACCGTAAAGACAAAGGAACCCTCGACTGCTTCAGCCATAGATTTCAGGCTGCCGAAGTCGAGGGCTTTGTTTTTCTCTAAGAGTTGAACGGCAACATAGCTGTCCGTTTCTACGCTCGTCTGGGGAATATTTTCCGTCATACGGAGCTCTTTGTCGTTCCAGAGAACGCCATTATGTGCAAGGGCAAAAGTACCGCTGTCAACATGACCAAGGAACGGATGGTTATTCTGGTTAAACTGTGCATTGCCCTGAGTCGTCATGCGAGTGTGACCCATCACGATATTTACGCCGTGCGGAATGTGAATCTTCATTTTCCGAGCGGGAAGGGGGCGCTTATAAATGCGCAGACGGCCGTTGAAGCTGTAGGCAATACCTGTCGCGTCCGTACCGCGCACCTGGCATTCTCTTGCCAGAGTATTCAAAATTTTGTTCTTCGTATGGGTGCTGAGGCACTCTTTGAAATCAATTAAACCGAATAAACTGCACATATTTTAAGCCTCCTCCGTATTGGCATTAACAGGTTCGTTAACGTAAAGACGACGTTCTTTGAGATACTGAATGAGTTCGGGTTCGGTGATGTTGTCCAGAAAATCAAACCAGCTCATGTCCTGCACCGTAGTGTCGGACATAGAAACAGCCACCTCGACGAGATGGTTGACCATCTGCAAGGTGGCTTTCAAAGTATTGAGTTTCAAAGTGCCGCGGAACATACGGATTTCAACCGTATCCGCGTTCGTAAGGTTGACCGCCGTGTAACGTCCGGCACAGGAATTCTTCGCGTGGTTCATCTGTTCGGACGGGGTGAGGCGGATGCCGTACCGCGCTGCCCAGCGGTTCATCTGGGACTGCGTACGGCGGCTGAACCGCAGCAATTCTGCCCAGAATTTTTCGACGAAATACAGTAAACGGGCAATCGCGGCTTCCTGCTGTTCGTAGGTGCAGCCAAAGGCCAAGCGAGAAATATGTACGTGCAGTCCGCAGGTGCCAGCGGCATGACTGAGGTAATTCATGCTCCGGGCCTTGCGGAGAACTTCTGCCCACGGCATTTCAGTCAAATGGTACTCAAGCGTCATCGGATGAGTGACAAGTTCCAAGCCTTCATCCAGACTGCCGTCCGTCTTGATGTAGAGATTTTCAGCATTCTTGTTCGCAATATCAAGCAACTTCTGCGCATTGCTGTTTACCGTGCCGCCGTCATCGATTTCAAGCTCAACGCCGAAATGGCGAAGGCCTTTGCCGTGAAATACAAGATCCGGTGTGTAATTGTACTCGTGAATAATGTTACAATGCTCATCCCAGCAGGATGCGCAGTAGGCGTTGTCGTCATTATCCCAATACGCGCGGTCACGATGAATAATGCGGTTGCAGTCTTCGCAGCGGACGTAGTATTCATCAAAGCAGCGGTCGCAGAGTGTGTGGGTATCGTCCTCGACGGCGTTTTCCTCGTAGACCCGCTCGGCGCAGTGGTCGCAGATTACGGTCAGGCGGTCGGTGCAATCCTCGCAGAGCCAGTCATTTTCCGCTTGGAACATTTCGTCGATTGGGTATTCTGCACCGCAGTTTGCACAAATTCTTGTTTCGCTCATTGTCTGTTCCTCCATTTCGTATAGTAAATCTTAATATTCTTCAGCGAGTAGCATAGTAGAATGCGTCAAATCGTCGATGACGAACACCTTCGCGTTTACTGCATCATCACACGGTACATCGAGCTCGTAACGGTACGGCGGCTGCTCCTGCTCGTGGACGATGTGTTGGCCAGTCGGTGTTTTCGTCAGCGTGAATACCTGCAAGTAATCCTTCTCGGATACTTCCATCATCAGGACCATGTGCCACATAAGATGAACAAGCCATGCGGGAATCTCGCTTTCTATCCCGCGCGTCAGAAATTTTTGATGGTTGAACATTTTGCTTCTCCTTTCGGACAAAAAGTAAGCTCCTGAGAATATCTCAGGAGCTTCTACTGATATAATATATAGATCGAAATGGAGGAGGAACAGAAAAAGCACAGCCGAAGCTGTGCTTTTTGTCTGTATGAGGTTTACTTGCTCATCTCGCAGAAACGCATGAGGATTGCGGCAACCTGTGCGCGGGTTGCGTTATTCTGCGGATTCAGCTTGCCGTTCAAGCCGTTGACAATGCCGTTCGCGACCGCCCACTGCATCGCGTTTACAGCGTAGCTATTTACGCTTGCAGCGTCAGAGAAGCTATTCAGCGAACCGTTAGCCTTCGGAGAACCGGCGTAGCGGTACAGCATGGTAACGAGCTGCTCGCGGGTGATGTTTACGGTCGGGTGAGTGCCGTCGGAAACGCCCTTGGCCTTCGCCCAGTTCATGCCCTTCTCGTACCAAGTAGCGCCGCCGGTGGTGTCCTCGCCTGCATAGCGAGCGAGAACGGTCATCAACATGCCGCGGGTGGTGGACGCATTCGGGGAGAACGTATTGCTGCCGGTGCCGTTCATCAGGCCCTTGTCGGTCACATAGTTGATGGCATCCTTGGCCCAGTGGTTGGCAACGTCGGTGAAACCGGTCTTGGAGCTGTCCTCTACGTCACCGATGGTGCCGTAGTTGGCAAAATCCTTGGCATAGTTGCGGTAAACGTGACCGGGCTGATGGCCTGCCGCGCCCTCAAACGTACCCTTTTCCCAGTCGGTCAGGGTATTCCAGATCTTGGTCTTACCAGCGGTCAGCGCGTACTCATTGAGTACCGGAACGCTAGATTCTGTGCTGTTCAGATCAGAAACAAACGCGGTCTTAACGCGGACATACTTGGCATCTGCCATGCCGGTCAGATCGATCTTGCCGGTGCCGGAGGTCAGCGCTGCGGACTTCTCCTCCTTAACAGTCTTGCCGTCGTCCGAGGTCTGTACGGTCGCGGTGATGGAAGCCTTGCCCGCGAAGGCAGCATTATAGCTCAGTGCAGTCGGTGCGGCGGTCGCTTCTACCCACTCGGTGGTGTGCGAACCGCTGGTCTCGATATTGCTGTTCTCGAAGTCCAGCCAGATCTTCAGGCTGTTCTTGGAAGCGCCTGCGGAAGTCGGATTATTGCGGACTGCGGTCACTTCGTTCTCGCTCAGTTTGGAGGTGTAGAAGCGTGCCTGCGATACTGCGCCCGGCAGCATGGTGTGATACATGCCGCGGTTGCGCTTGGTCTGGAGCGTATTTTTGAAGCCCAGACCGATGTACATCGGCTCGCCTTCCCAGGTCTTGATGGGGGCATTCTCAAAAGCGGGCTTGTCTACATGTGCGCTGTGCAGCTCGTTCTCGTAGGAGTCGCCACCGGTCGTAAAGTCAAATGCGCTGGTGTACTGAACCCACTGGTCCTTCTTGATGCCGAAGCTGTCATCACTGCCGTCGTTCCAGCTGAACTCGCCGTTGTCGTCGAGCAGGCAGACACCGTAAGTCACCTTGCCGGTCTCACGGACTGCCATGCGGAACATATACGGGGTGCCCCAGCCGAGGCCGATGCCCTTGACCATCAGTGGGTTGTGATCCGGGATAGCGCCCTTGCCGTCCAGATCAACATACTGCTCGGTCAGCTCGGAAACGCCGCCCTTGGTGGTGCCTGCGCTCGGCAGGTTTGCCCAGACCATACCGGTCATGGCATCCTTGGGGGTGTAGCCGCCGTTGTCGGGGATCTCGATATAGTCGCGCTTGCCATCGAGTACGAGAGTCTGCTTGCCTTTGTCATCGGTGCCGAATTCCGGCTGACCGTGAATATATGCATTGTTGCCATTGCCGGACTTGTCCTTGACGATCGGCATGCCCTGGATAGAGCCTTCGATGTAAACGGTCTCCGGCTTTGCGTTGCCGATGGTGACTTCGTATTTACCGGCCTTGTCAAAGGTGTAGGCAAATTCCGCAGTCTGGGATTCGCCGGACTTGAGGGTGTACTGGCGGGTGCCGACGGTCACGCCGTTTACCTTGAACTCAGCGGTGCCGGTGCCTGCATCGTTGCCGATGTTGACGACATCAGCCTTGATGTGCAGGATGTTGCTGTTCATGTCACTGGTCTTGCCGTTACCCTGCTGGGTGCGGATGTTGGTGTAGTCAAAGGTTGCGGGGCGGTACTTTACGTTGACGGAGACAGTCTTGTCCGCCAGCTTGAGGGTGTGCGTGCCCAGCGTCTCCATGCGGAGCGTGCCGGTCAGCGTTGCGGACTTGCCGGGATCGAGCGTTACGATGCCGTCCTCGAACTTGTAGAGGTAACGGGTGGTGCCGTTGTCCACGACCGGGATAACAGCCGCCGCCAGACCCTTGCCGTTGTTCGTTACCTTGGCGGTAACGGTGACTTCGCCGTTGTACAGCACTTCGCTCGGGGTGATGGAGATATCCGACCACGAAAGCTGCTGCTTGTCCTTGGCTACCAGCGTCTCGTTGGCTACCTTGGAGTCCTGACCGGCTGCTGTTGCGCCGTAGTTCTTGACATCGAGAACGCCGGAACCGGGAGTGCTGGTGATGTAGAAGAAGTCGCCCTTCTTGTTGTAGGTACGCGCGTCCTGATGGGTCAGGTAAATGGTGCCAGCGCCGACAGACGGATCGCTGGATACCGCGCGCGCATAGCTGTGTGTATGGCCGGACAGCAGCAGGTCTACCTTGCCCGGCTCAATGACTGCCGGAATGTAACGCTTGGTGTACGCATCCGATACCGGATGGTGCATGAAGATCATGCGGAACTCGGCGTTCTTTGCAGCGTCGGTCGCCAGATCCTTCTTCAGCCAGTTCATCGCGTTGTCGATGGTCTTGATGGTGGCTGCGTCAGCCTGCTGGCCGGTCGCCTCGGAGTTCATCTGGAACAGGCCCCACGGGTTGCTGTTCATAGTAACGATGTGCAGACCGGCGTAATTGAAGGAGCTGTCGCCCTCGACCTCTGCGCCGTATTCTTTATCCTGAATGGAGTATACATAGGTGTTGAAGTATACACCGCCCTGATCGTGGTTGCCGGAGGAATAGACAACCGGATAGGAGTGGATGTAGTCGTTCTCCACCTTGCCCTGGAACCAGAAGCTGAACTGCTCTGCCTGTGCGCCGGTGCCTTCTACAAGGTCGCCGCAGTGCAGCAGCAGGTCGGGGTCAAATTCCTTGATGGCCTGATCGAGTTCTGCGCGGGTCGCAAAAATGTGCGAGTCCGACAGGGTGATCAGACGGATCTGATCCGGTTTTTCGCTCAGGGTCTTGAAGCTGGCCTTGCAGGTCGCGCCGCCCTCGAGCTTTACCTCGTAGTAGTAGCGGGTACCGGGGGTCAGGTTGTCCAGCTTGTAGTGGAACAGGTTCATCTTGCTGCCCTTGAAGTCGGGTGCGTCTGCGTCGATCTCCACCTTGATCGGGTCACAGAGCTTGCTCTCGTCGGTGCCGTATGCGATGGTCGCGGAGACCTTCTCCGTGCTTTCCCATACGACGACCATGCTGTTGGTCTTTGGTGCCAGAAGGTAGGGGCCGTTCTGGAACTGTGCGCCGCCGTCAGCCGCAAATGCAGCCGGCGCCATGGTCATGACCATAACAGCTGCGACCATAGCAGAGCATAAACGCTTAAGTAGTTTTTTCATTTTTTCATTTCTCCTCTCTTTTTTCTTTCTTATTCTTTACTCCTTGATATTCCTCCTTCGTCAATCAGTTTATCTGCGAACCGGTGGGCCGGTGTGCATTCAATATTGGTTTATAATATTCTCTGTAAAATAACGAACCAGACGGCTGCGATTTTCTCCTGCCCATTCTGCATCATAGGAAATGAGATTGAGCTCATCCAACGACGGCAGTCCATCTGCTGCACGGGCGGTGCTGTTTGCCGGAAGGCGACAGCTTTTGGCTTCGATGTAGCACTCCTGTCCGCGTGCCGAAGTCATCCAATCAAGAAAAGTACATGCATTTTCGCGTTCTCCTGCAGGTGCATTGCGCACAAGCGCGCACGCGCCGATCTCATAGCCGGTGCCGTCTGCCGGACTGCGCACCTCAATGGGATAGCCATCCAATACCGCACGGCGGCCATCGTGATAAAACACGATCGCAACAGCATAATCGCCGGTGCTAACCTGTTTAACCAGTTCTGTACTCGATGCAGTATAATATGCTCCGACATTCTGATCTAACTTTTTGAGATACTCCCACGCCTTGTCCTCGCCGCGCATCTGCACAAGCGTTGCCAGCGTAGTATACGAGGTACCCGAGCTTTTCGGAGTTGCCATCACAATCTGCCCTGCCAGTGCAGGCGACAGCAGATCGTCCCAGCAGGTCGGCATCGGCGTTCCCGTCCGTGCAAACCAGTCGGTGTTGCAGGCGAAGCACAGCGTGCCGATGTAGATTGGATTCCACACGCCCTGCTCATCCTGATAGGCTTCGGGCACATCGGTCAGCTCGGGACTTTGATACGCCTCCAGCAGACCGGCCTCTCGCAGCTGAATATAGTTATCCGCCGAGCCGCCCAGCAGCACAGAAGCCTGCGGGTTGTCCCGCTCCTGCTCGAGCCGCACGGTCATTTCTCCGGCAGGAAGATGAATACAGTCCACAGTGATGCCGGTATCCTTGCGGAAGGCACTGCAGTACAGCAGCGTTTCCGACTCCGGCAGCGGACTGTAAACGGTAAGATGGTCATATTTCGGTGTTTCTGTCCCCTCCTCCATCGCATGATTGTGCTCCTGCGGTGAGGGATCGTTCTGCTGCTGACCCGTACAGCCGCAGAGCAGTCCGGTCAGCAGCAGAACAACAGGAAGAAAACATATTCTTTTCATAGCTTCCACCTCGATACAAAAGGCGGGCAGCTTTTCTCTGCCCCTATACTATAACAGTTTAAGCGGCTTCGCTCTACCGTCCATCATCCGATAAAATTTTACCATTCAAGAAGGCCGTTCCTGAACGGTGAATTTCTTACGATATTATTTTACCCTTCTTCCGACCGGCTGCGGTACTCGCGCGGCGAAACGCCGACGTGCTTTTTGAACAGATAGCTGAAATAGTGCGAATCCTGATAGCCGACGTCAAATGCAATATCACTCATACGGCTGTTGCCCTTGGTCAGCAGATGCTTTGCCGCCTCGATGCGGACAGCGGTCAGATATTCGACAAAGGTCTGACCGGTCTCCTGTGAAAACACGGTGGAAAAATGGTTCGGACTGAACCCGACCTCTGCCGCCACCATGTGCAGCGAAATACCGCTGTCCGCATAATTTTCGCGGATAAACTCCTTTGCACGGCTGATCTCCGCGCTGTATCGCACATTCTGATGGCGATAACACAGACGAGTCATGCGGCCGAGCACCTCGGCGGCACAGGCCTTTGTGCCCTCGAGCGTCGCCGCCTGACCGAGCACCGCCTGCGGATCCTCCGGAGGCGGAATGCTGCCTGCCTGCACCTCATCAGCCAGCTGCGAAGCCGTAGCGAGCAGATTCATCAGCAGATAATACCGGTACAGCACGCTCTGCACGTCCTGCGCCGCAGAGTCACCGAAGTAGCCCTCGACAATACGCGGCACGTCCTCGTGGGCGCGCACCGAGCTCATCACCAAGGGCTGCCGCCGCCTTGGTGTGCCGCTGCATCTAACTGAAAACGCCGATCATTCCATGGAAACCGGCGATGTCCTGCGGGATATCACAATCCTGCACACCATTCTCGAGCAGACCGATCGCTGGATGCGACAGCGTTGTATCTAACCGTGCCATCTCCGACAGCAGATCCCGTAAAATTATGTATCCGTTTGAGGAAAGCATTGCAGCTCGGTGCAAAATGTTGTGCTCTTTTCTTGTATGACCTTACAGGAGAGTTTACTATGAAAATTTTACATATCACACCCTTGCAGGACGGGTTTTATATGCCCGCGGAATTTGCGCCGCATGAAGACTGCCTGATGATCTGGTCTGAACGTGCCGATTCGTGACAGTACGGCGCCTATGCCGCACGCAAAGCCTTTCTGCGCGTGATCGAAACCATTTAAAGCGAACACATGACCGTTCTGTGCTCGGAGGGGCAGTACGACAACGCGCGTGCCCAGCTTCCCGACCTTTGTCATCCACGCCGACGGCGAGAACGACCCGCAGTATGCGCTTTCCAAGCCGAAACCGGACACTATGTTGGCCGCCTGGAAGAACTGGCGTTCAACCAAGGTGGCTGACAGCCGAACAGGTGCACAAGGACGGACAAGAGCTCGGAATAACGCTTTATGGACAGTACTTGCAGTGCTTATGATGGAGAGCATTAACGAGGAGAAAACATTGTTGTTAATCCCTCAATATTAGTAGCTAATGATGCCCATTCCCATCTCCTCAAACTTTCCCAACAATTTAATAAACTCAGATTTCTTAATTCTGCAATCTTTCTGGACGGCTGCGAGCGAAACGCAGCCGTTCGCCTTTTTCACGATACGACGGAGCTTTCTCTTCGTCTTTTCGCGGTACTTGGAGGCATTGATACAATCCAACAATTCTGGGATTGAAATCGGGTCAAAATGCGCCATATGCAGCCGGTGGAAAAACTTATGCTGCTGTTTTTTAATCTGAGAGCCAAACTCGACAAGCTGGCTTTCCCAATCTTTAGATTTGGTCAGTTTAGTGATTTTCGATCGTCCAAACCGCAATTCCAGACGGAGAATACGATCATCAATAACGATATGATGTCGTTTCTCAAGTTTATAGGATTTATCATAGACCGAGAATGCACAGCTTTTAGACTTATTCTCAACCGTCCACGAATGCTTATTGGCACCTTTGAATTTTTCATCGGAATTTGAATATTTACCGAACTTAACTGCGCTGTAGTGAGGGATAGGAAAGGATTTCTTGAAAATATCCAAACGATCTTGAACATCAGCCTTGCGCTCATAGTACAGATTGCGGGTCAAGTCACACCGTGACAGCTTGAACTCCTTGAGCCGCCGGTCAACGCCGATTTTATCAAGGATATTTCGCAGGCGGTGCTTTATCTGCTGTACAGACTTTTCGTCAGTTTGAAATAATGCAGTCGGCTCATAGGTACCGGCGAGCAGGGAAGACGGGTTAACAATCAGTATCAGCCAGCACGGATGCGAAACGGACTGGCCAAGCTGTATCTCAACGCCGATATCCTTGAACTGTGGCATCTGGTAATACGATGAAAGGCCTAATTTCCCTTTTCCGGTGCGAATACACTCGTTTTGTTCAATAATGTTCTGGATCTCGGAATATTTGCATTGTAATTTCAACGAAAAGGTGTGAATACCGTACTCGTTCGTAATCATTTGCTGTTCCTCCGTTTCTGCGCGCATGCTGTGTAGCGTTTACAGGTTTTCACCTCATGCTGCCCTTGGTACTCGAGAATATCACTTACCATGCAGTTATCGCTGTGGATAAAGTCATGCACCTGCTTCCGTTTTGTCTTTATCGTTTTAGCGGCTTTGGCTGACTGCTTTTTGACTTTCTTGATAAAGCTGTCCGAGACCGTGTCATCATCGCCGTTCTGATCGTAGAAGAGGACACAGTGCGCCTTGCGTCCGTCGCGTCCCGCTCGGCCAATCTGCTGAATGTAATCCGTCATGCTGATCGGTGCATTGAAGTGCACGACAAGTTCAATATCGGCAACATCAATGCCCATACTGAATGCCGAAGTTGCAATCATAATCTTTCTTTTGCCTTGCAGGAAGTCGAATAGCAGCTGTTTCTTGCGGCGTTCCGGCTTGATTCGTGAGTGATAGCGGGTAACGTCACCGGGGTATATTTCTTCCAGAATGTTGTACAGCGCATCTACATATGTAGTCGTCTGCGCAAAGATCAGCACCGAGCCATCTTTGTGATACTTATCAATCAGCTTGCAGAGCTTCTTGATACGGAATTCCAGCCGTTCCTCCAGCGTTTTCTTGTTGCAGGTAACGTCCTTCTTGAGCAGAATAAGATTATCACGCCGTAAATCACTGCGGAGCACAGCAGGCTTGTCCATATGCAGACTATCATGGATGATATTCAAAGAGTCAGCAGATATTGTCGCAGAGCAGGCACAGATAACCGGTTTATGTTTCAGTTTACCAATAAAATCACCGATATGCAGATAAGCGTCACGAAACGTATAACCCCATTCCGTAATGGAGTGACATTCGTCTATTACGACCATAAAGATATCCGAATGCTGCATAGTTTCAATAAATGAATGGTTTTGCAGTTGCTCTGGTGTGACATAGAGAAAATTCAGCTTTCCCTTGCGTACCTTGTTCAGTATCTTAGAGATATCCTTTTTCGAGCGGGTCATATCGATATAATCGGCAGGAATATCATGAGCCTGCAACGTCTGCACCTGATTGTATATCAGCGCAAGCAAAGGCTCGATAACAATCGTAAGCTTGTCGGAATGAGCAAGCCCAACGGTTTCATAGATGACCTGTTTGCCAGAACCCGTGGCAGCAATGACGATTGCGTCCTGTTCAGCATCCAGCGTATTCATCGGAATAATCTGAGCCTTGCGAGGCTTATCAAAACCAAGCTGTTTGAGTGCAGATTTTAAATGTCGTTTGATATCCATAGAGATAACCTCCAATGTGTTAAGATTATCTTTATGTTATCGGAATGTAAAAAGATAATGCCGAATAGTGAATATTTCTCGAAAATAAATTACATTTTTCAATATGACTGATTTTCTTCTTAAATGCCTTAACAGGATAGTTTAGACCTGAATATGGCATTGTCAATGATAGAAAGTGTAAAAAGGTTAGAATAGATAAGTGCGGTTCATGCGCAAAACGACAGGCCCTGCCGCTCGAAAAGTATCCGAATGGCAGGACCTGACTTGCTGGGTAGTTGGACTAAATCAGAGAGCAGATTTTTATGAAGTTGTTGGAAGTTCAATAGGCAATATCTATCAATTTCTTGCTTTTGAATTTATTTCTCTTGACAAAATCCCATTCCCCTCCTATTCCATAGAACAAATATTCGTGTTATTTGAAAGGAGGACTTTATGCAGGTAATCAAAACAGTCGCCTTACAGGCAGCAAACAATACCGGTCAGCGCATTCGTGAACAAGCTGCATGGTTTTATCTGCGGCATATGAATATCGACGAGGACACTTCCTCCTCTACAGCATTTCATGCGCTCCTGACACGGAAAGAACGTGAATCTCTGCCCGCACCGCAAGGCGAAAAGGAAAAAGCGGTACGGAGCCAGCTTTGTACTCGTTCAGCCTTGTTCGAAGCACAGCTTTATGATACGATAAATGCATACACAAAGCTGTTCATCATGAGCACAGAAGATATTCCCACCGGTCTGCGGTACAAGCTAAATTCTGATCTGACTTCATTCAATGAGCAGACCACGCAGGCGCTGATGAATCAATCCACAATTTGCATACGTCAGAACAGCACTACCGACCAAATGGCAAAAGAACTGCTTCTTGTATGGGATAAAGCCTCCAAGCGATTAGCCGATGATATTGACGGCGCCTATATACAAGCCAGCTGGTATTATCTTCTCCATCAATTTGATAAGGCCGGCTATCACAAATTTCAGTATATCGTCAAACATCAGCAGGGACTTTGTAATACCTGTCTTTCATTCAGCAACAAAACTTTTACGCTGAATGAATTGATTCAGCAGGATTTGCTTCCTCCGCTGCACCCGCACTGCCGCTGTGCCGTAATTCCGGTTTACGAATCTTCATCGGCATTGGAACAGCCTGTTGTTGCTGCATCCCCCAACGCCGACAATCATTCGAATTGGTATGATGCACTGCTGCGTATTCCCTCCGATGCCAGAGCACTGCTGAACGGTTTTGTTGCCGCCCAGCAGGAACGTATTGGTCGTGGAACGCTCAGCGGCTTTCTTGACTGGCTCACTATGGGTACAGTCAGCGGTCTTTATGAGGGATTAAAAACGCGCACAGATGCGATGACAAAAGATCCCTCACTTTATAATATCGTAAACTGGCTGACCCTCGGTACCGCTGATATGGTAAAGGGCGCATTTTCGCCGGAAAAAACACTGTCGCTTGAACATTGGCTGGATTCACTTGGCGTTGTCTCTATTGCTTTTGGCGCGTATGAATTAGCCCAGAAATATGCTCCGACGATGATTGATGATGTGGCGGCGTTTGAAAATACAGCGGCTCAAAACGCTGTGGAAATCAACCTGCCAGAAGATGCTCTGATTGTCCGTGATACCAAATACGTTGATGAAAGCGGTCATGTTGACTATCCTAAATACGCACCGGATAATGGATTTGTGGCAGGAACAACGCATATAGAAACACTTGATGTCGGTGCTTTAATCGACCGCTATGGCGGACCAGGTGGTGATTTTACCGCACCCAAAGGTACACCATATAAAATGCGGTCATTGCCCTATTATAAAAATCAGAATGTCTATCATGTTTATCGAGTGATCAAACCCATTGAAAATGTAGAAGCAGGAAGAATCGCTCCGGCGTTTGGCGAACGCGGCGGCGGCATACAGTACCGCCTGCCAACTAATATTAAAGAACTAATCGAAAACGGTTATCTAGAGGAGGTTATTAAATGACTGCAATGAACCAAAACCAGCTCCGTGCGATCTTCCACTATTTGAAAGTCCCTGCCAGTGCCTATGACTTGGGTAATAATATGCGACTGGGTGCCTGTGAAACAATAGAGCATACCTCGCAAGGCTGGGAAGTATATGCGACTGAACGCGGCAGCAAGTGTGCTGTTAAGGTATTCTCCAATGAAACCGATGCCTGCTATAATCTGCTCTATCGCATGACACATTATTGCGATATTGATAAAACCTTGCCGAATTTAACTATCCGTAAGCTGCATTCCATTCTGGTCTATCTGAAAGTACCCGAAGACCTGTATGACTTCAGTGCCGGCTATTTCGGCACGAACTGCTATTCCATGGAATGGACAGAACAAGGCTGGGAGGTATTCTTCGCCGTGAACGGCGAAAAGTGTGATGTTGCCGTCTTTGACAGCGAAACCGATGCCTGCCTCGACCTGCTGTATAAGGTGATGCATTGCTAAGCACCTTGCACAGCAGCAACAGATTGGGTATAATAAAAGCAAATATCTGGAACAGCAGGAGAGATAACTATGGCAGAAAGTTTTACCACTCGGCTTATCCAGCGTCTTCAAATTGAGCAGAAGAAAAATGACCACGGCGGCGTATTTGAAGATATTGCAAACGGTTATCCGATCTGAGAATACAAGAATCGCCGAAATATCGTATCGGATATTACAACTGCACTGCCGGAAGATGTTCACGCGCGCATGACGACACTGCTGGACGAATATAATGCCGCAGACAAGCATGATCTGCACGGATTGGCAAAGTTTCATGCAGATTATGAGGCTATCCACCCGTTCCAGGACGGAAACGGACGAACCGGACGGCTGATTCTGTTTAAGGAATGTCTGAAAAACGATATTATACCCTTTGTGATAAATGACCGCCGCAAAGCAGAATACTATCATGCGTTGAATACCGCGCAGACAAAACAGGATTACAGCCTGCTGGAGCGGTTCTTCCGCGAGGAGCAGTCCGAATACCGCCAGCAGGTCGAGGGTTTCCTGCCACCGGTCAAAGAATAGCCAACGCCACTGCGGCTACTACGAGGCTACTGCCACCGAATATCGGCAGTCCCAACAGGTGCAGAAAACATACAAAAACCACACAAAATGTTGGTGAACTGCGCCTTTTTAGTAGTCGCTGCGATGCAAACACCTCACATAGCACCGCTCCGACTCCAAAGGCCATGCGTTCAAATCGCACCGGGCGTACCATGTTAAACCGCTTATTTCGTTGAAATGAGCGGTTTTTCTTATTTTCTATACAAATGGAAATCGAAGAAAATTTTTTACCGCCTATTTGTCGTCCATACGGACAGCAGAAAAGCCTCAGACATTTTATCGTCTGAGGCTTTTGTTCTATCTCGCTTTCGGTAGAAGCGTTTTTTTCAAATCAGCAGACTATACTCCACCAACAGCCCTCCTTACGATCCGGCAGTTTTCCAGATTGTGCCGCCAACTTCTTTTCCTAAGATTTTACGCGCCACTCCAGTTTTTTAATATCTTCCGCAGGCGGCAGATCCTCCGGCTGAATGCCACGCTGTCCAAGCATATCGCGTACAGAGCGATCATTCTGCAAGTGTTCACACACAGGAGCAGCCGCCGTATCGGCACGAACTTGATGTACCTTGTAAGTAAGCGACAGATGCTAAAGTGTATGTCATTGATGACAAAACACACAGCACCATGCTGTTAGCTTCAGAGTATTAACCAAATAAAATGGAGGAATTACCAATGAAAGAGACTATAATTTGTGCGAATTGTGGTATCGAGCACCCACTCGATATCATGTACCAAGTAGAGGGGCGACGGGCTTTGCGAAGATTGCTTTGATGCTTGCTATGTCCGCTGTGACGACTGCGGCCGTATTCTGCGCCGCGACAATGCGTATTGGGGTGACGCTGTCAATGCCATCTGCAACGGTGCTTACAATTTTTGTTAAACCTATTTGTCTAATTTTTGGGGCGCTTCAACGTGCGGAAGTTCCTCTATTCTACTTTAATGTGCGGTACGGCGTCCGAACGAAGTCGAATACCTCGCCTTCTGCAGCGCGGGCAGAAGCGCCAGCGCATAGCCCTCCTCCATCGGTTCGTCGCTGCGATTCATATGGGTCGGTCGAAAAATACCAAGCGAAGCGTGCACTGCGTGCAACGGCGTTCGTCGGTTCTCGGTTTGCATCGTTTTTTTGATTATTACGCCTATTTATTTTATTATAAATTGTGCATCATCAACTACTAATTTTACCTATCGCACAAAATATATTTAGTTTTTTATATATAGTATACAAGAATTTCTTGCCATTCGTGTAAATTCGTGATATTATAGCAGATGCGGTCACGCCTTGCGAGGATGTAGATTTCGAAGCACGATCTCTGCAAAGCAGGCAGGCTGCACTCTAAACAATCCTATCCGCTTGCAGCAGGCCGGAAAACGCAGTTTGATCAGGTGCATTTTATTGGGGCGGCTGTAAATTGGAAGCGAAACCAGAGAAGGAGAGAATGTTTCGTGAAAACCAATCCAACCATGCAGGCAGAGGCGGTTCTGCCTACACGACCTGTTTCTGAAAACGGAAAAATCAATATTCTGACGCGCCTGGCTTACGGCGGCGGTGACGTAGCGTGCAACGTTGTCTACGGCATGATCGCCACGCTGCTGACCCTGTTCTATACCGACTATGCCGGTGTTTCCGTCGCAACCGTAGGTCTTGTCATGCTGATCTCGCGTTTCTTTGACGGCGGCTCGGATGTTGTCATGGGCTTCATTGTGGACCGCACCCATTCCAAATGGGGACAGTCCCGTCCGTGGATCCTGTGGATGTCGCTGCCGTATGCGCTGAGTGCGATCCTGCTGTTCAGCGTACCGCACACCAACGCCACGATCCAGTTCCTGTACATCTTTGTCACCTATAACTTCTGCACGACCGTCTGCTACACGGCGATCAATCTGCCGTACGGCTCGCTGTCTGCCATGATGACCCGCGACTCCAAGGAGCGCGATCTGCTGTCCGTATTCCGCATGGGCCTGTCCCCGATGGGCCGTATCATTGCCGTCACCTGCACCATGCCGCTGATCAAGCTGTTCGGCAACGATCAGGCTGCCTGGGTCAAGGTAATGAGCATCTGGGCCGCAATCGCTTTCCTGCTGCTCATCACCTGCTTTGTCAAGTGCGAGGAAACCGTACACATCACAGCCCGCTCGGAGGAAAAGATTCCGGTCGGCCGCAGCCTCAAGGCGCTGGTCACCAATCAGTATTTCTGGGCTGTCCTGCTGCTCTGGATGTTCCAGAGCACCAATCAGGCTGTTGTCGGCACGATTCTGCCGTACTACTGCAAGTATGTGTTCCATAACGACTCGTGGATGTACAGCACGCTGTATCTTTCCGAAACCATCGTTCTGATCGTATTCACCTTCCTGTGTCCGCTGCTGCGCGATACGCTCGGCAAGCGCAACATGATCGTAGCAGGCGCTGTCCTTGTACTGATCAGTCAGGGACTGTTCTTCCTCAACACCACCAGCTTCAGCTGGTGCCTGTTCACCACCATGCTGCGCGGTGTCGGCGAAGCACCGCTGTGCGCCTTTGTATTCGGCATGATCGGTGACGTTGTCGAGTTTGGCCAGTGGAAGCACCACATCCGTCAGGAGAGCTTCATCTTCGCAGGCGGTTCGGTCGGCACCAAGCTGGGCACCGGCATCGCACAGGCAAGCATTGCAGGTATTATGAGTCTGTGCGGCTATATTTCCTCGACCGGCAGCGCTGTTGTGCAGTCGCAGTCCGCAATCAACTCGATCATCAACATCTATATGTTTGGCCCGCTGCTGATCTTTGTCGGCGTCCTGATCGTCGGCCTGCTGTATCAGCTCGACAAAAAGTATCCCGCTATCATGAAAGAACTTGCAGAGCGCGAAGCGCGCGGCGAGCTGTAACTTTCTGATCTTCATATTCCCTCAACCGTTCCCGGCATGGCTGCAAAGCTGTGCCGGGAATCTGTTTCTCGCCCTGCCCGCACCGGTCGGCAGGGCGTTTTCCGTCTGTGCACCGTGTCCTCCTTGCCGAGAAGCGGATATTCACAAAAAGTTTATCTCTGCGGCATTGCGGCTGTCCGCTCTCCTGTATATAATAAATGCAGAGCACATTCCTGTGTCTCCCCTCCCGATTACCGAACGATTCAGATAAAGGAGCACCCGTATGTCAACCAACAACCTGTCCACTCCCGCCTCCGGCCGTTTTTCCCTCAGCGCCGCGGCACTTCACATTCTCGCCATGGTGCTGATGCTGATGGATCATCTCTGGGCGACCCTCCTGCCCGCGCAGGACTGGCTGACGTGTGCCGGACGGCTGGCCTTCCCCATCTTCGCATTCATGGCGGTGGAAGGATATTTTCACACCCACAGCTTCCGGAAATACGCCCTGCGACTTGCGCTGTTTGCCGTGCTCTCCGAAGTGCCATTCGACCTGATGTACGGCGGAACCTGGTTCTATCCGGTGCACCAGAACGTGATCTGGACGCTGCTGCTCGGTCTTCTGAGCATTCATCTGATGGAAACCGTGCGCAAAAAGCAAAAGACATGGCTGTATCTGCTCACCGCCCTGCTTGTTGTGCTGATCGGCACAGTGCTGGGCACCCTGAGCATGGTGGACTACTACGGCACCGGCGTGCTGACGATCTTTATCTTCTACTTCTTCCGCGGACGGAAGTGGTGGTGTCTGGCAGGACAGCTTCTCGCCCTCTACTGGGTCAATGTGCAGCTGCTGGGCGGTCTGCTGTATCCCGTCCATATATTCGGCATGGAATTTGAGATCTGTCAGCAGGGGCTTGCACTTCTGGCGCTCCTCCCCATCTGGCTGTACCGCGGACGGCAGGGCTATCACAGCAAGCCGTTCCAGTATGCCTGCTATGCCTTTTATCCCGTACATATGCTGATCCTTGTGCTGATCCTGCAATATCTGACCCGCTGACGGCCATACCAGCATCTGCAAACATCTGTAAAACTTTTTATTTATCAAATGCGCGTTCTGTTATATAATAAGTAAAACATCAAGACCGCGCATTTTCTATTTTCTGTTTTATGAAGGAAAGTGTGCAAGACAGGCCGGCTGCTGTGTGCGGTGCAGATCGACTGCAAGAGAGAGCGCTTTCCCCATGATAACACTGAAAATTTTCAGTAAGAGAGAAAGGAAAAACCATATGAACTGGAACATTATTACGGATTCAAGCTGTGATCTGCTCCCTTCCACCAGTCCAGACGGAAGGATTCGGCTGACCAGTGTGCCGTTTACCATCCGCATCGGAGAGCGGGATTTTGTCGATGATGAGCATCTGGATACGCTGGAAATGCTCTCCGCCATGGAGCAGGAACACTCGGCCGGCCACACCTCCTGCCCCACGCCGGACGCATGGCTGGCGCAGTTTGAACAGGCGGACTGCGCGATCGCGATCACCATTTCCTCGCAGCTGTCCGGCAGCATGAACAGCGCTCTTGCGGCAAGAGATATGGCGCTGGAGAAAGATCCGGATAAAAAGATCGTCATTCTGGACTCCTTATCCACCGGACCGGAGGTTCTGCTCTGCGTAAAGGAGATCGAGCGTCTGATCCGTCAGGGCCTTTCCTTTGACGATATTGCGGCGCACGCCAGAGGTTTTCTGCAGAAAACCAAAATTCTCTTTGCGCTCTCCTCATTTGACAACCTGATCAAGAACGGACGCATCCACCGTCTGACGGGTATGCTCGCCAAGGCTCTCGGCATCTGGGGCATCGGCAGCGGCAGTGACGAGGGAAAGATCGCCTTTGAAAGCAAGGCGCGCGGTGCAAAAAAGGTCGTACAGACGCTGGTCAGCACCATGAAGGAGCACGGATTCATCGGCGGAAATGTCGCGATCAGCCATTGTGATAATCTCGCACTGGCTCAGACGCTGAAAAACAGCATTCTGGATATCTGGGAAAATACAAGCATCGAGATCCTGCCGACCCGCGGGCTCTGCAGCTACTACGCCGAGCGCGGCGGATTGATCGTCAGCTACTGAGCCGGAGCCGATCGACCGTCTCCGTTTTCAACAAACAAAGGGCGAAACCGTATGGTTTCCTACTCTGAATTTTGAATCATTTTCGATTTCAGCAATCTTACGGATTCTGAAACTTATAAATGCATCTAAAACGCATTTTTCAATCAATAATTCAAAATCATATTACAAAATGCGAAAAATATTGTTTTTCTGGTTCGTGCAGTTTCATACCGTTTTAGAGGTGTACGAACCGCAAACATTGGTGTAATTATGGTGTCAATCAGCGGCAGGCAACAGCAGCTAACAAATACAACAAAAGCACGCTTTTTAGAGCGTGCTTTTTGCTATCTACCGGTCCTATACGCATTGGCGCCGTCCACGCGGCGGCGTGCAGCGCGTAAGCCGACGGCACGGAACGGTGCCGAGGGCGCGGCGACAGCCGCGCCCGAAATATAGATACCCCCTTTCTCTAACAGGGGGGTACAAATCGGAATAGATCAGCAAATCTCGCAAAACTTTGAATATTTCTCGTGCATAAATGGGGATTTTACAGATAAATACGGAGAAAATGGGGGAGTTTCTGCAAAAGCGATACATTGTAAGGTCGAAAATTATAATTGACCGTAGTCCGGTTCCTGTTAGAGATGCTGATAACTGCTCGATACGGCGGTATCAACCTGTACCGGTGTCGTATCTTACCGCATTGGTGGAGCGATGTATGCTGCGCTATGCTCTTGTTGGATTTGGTGTGTAGTTTTATGCGCAAAACAAAAGAAGTTGAGGTTGGTCCTCAACTTCTTTTTAGGTATTAGTGATATATGATTATTAAACAGGGATTTCCGTCGATAACTTAGAAACCACTTGCAAATTCATCAATCCAGAACTGACTGCCGACTTTTCTCACATAGATTAAGCAGCTGGTAGAGGTTTGATTAGGGTCATATACCGAATTAGCGGTGGGTTTCATTGTGAAAGAACATTCAAAAACGAGTTTGTTTGCTCTTGCGGAGTAATCACCGTTATAAGTACAGGATTTCAATTTTGCTTCCTTCATGCCAAATACACCGCAGCTGAAATCAAGACTTGCAGCATCACCGGCGCACAGCGTATTCATCTTTTGGTACTGCTGATCACCGAACAGCGTAAAGAACTCGCTGATCACATTTTTAGCAGCTGTAACATCACTGTCGGAAAAGACAGAATCGTTGATGAGAACAGAACTGGTGCTGCCCTGCCATGTAACCGTTTTGCCCAGCCATTCGCTGACGGCGCGTATCGGCACATACGTCGTACCCTGATAGATCAACGGTTCTACTGTTTTACCGTTTACATCGGTAGCAACCTGTTTCTGGCCATTCAGATAAATGGTAATGCCGCCGTAGGTTGCAGTGATTTTGCGGCCATTGACTGCAAAAGCAATTGTACCCAGCAGCATACAGCAAATCAGACCGATGATCGGGATGCGGAAACGCTTGTTTTTCATGTGCAATACCTCCTTAAATGATTATCGTTGTTACAACAGATATTGTTGTGAGATTCAAAGGCGAGTAGCTTGTTTTAATCTGCGAAAATAGATATACATATCTGTCCGCACAAGTCCGATACACAGCTTGTGCAATAAGATGTGCAGGCTGTGGGTTTTGCAGATTTGTTGTAGCCCATCGGAATCACCTCTGCGACTGGTAAATTGTTAGTTTCTTAATGCTGCTTACTATGCTGATACAACTACATATTGTAAGTTGTGCTATCCAGCGTAAAAGAAGCGTTCGTGGTGTCGGTAACCAATTTGTCGCAAGTGCAATGATTAAGACACCGTAATCTGGAATCTAACGATAGCATCGGCTACGTGATTGTTGCTGAGAAAGAAACGATATTGATGAGTCGGATCAACCGTAAACGATTTAGAAGCACCGCCTACATTTAATCTCACACAATCGCTGACGTGACCTTGGGTAACATCATAAACAGATACATGAACTGTTGCAATGCCCGAAGCCGTATCTGTTGCCTGTACCGTAATTCGGCCTGATTCACCACTTTGAAAAGTTAACGCATCCACGTTGGGGAGATCGAACGTACTCGCATTGCCATTCTTTTTCGGAATACCATATACCCAGCCTGAAAAATAAGACCGCGTGCTGGTCTGAGCAGCCATATTTGTATTGTTCTGCGGGTAGAAGTGATAATCCTGATCGGAACCGCACATAGAAGTGTCGATCTTAGACCAATCGACACCATGTCGATCAATTGTGCCGCCCGGCTTTCCCCAATCAGCGTTGGGAACAACATTCGGATTGTTCTGCTGTACAGGAGTGTTCACTGTTTTCAGATAGACCGAGCCGAACTTATAGTACAGGGTGCCGTTCAGAGGGTATGTTCCATTGGTGGAAATATCCAGATAGTATGCACCGGCAGACAGCGGGTGACCATCTGCGTCGTAAAACGGCAGCTTACCGCCAGCAGGAATGTACATCGGGGCACATACCAGTTCGCCGGTCGGAGAATCCTTGTGGATTTTTACAGTCATTCTGCTTTTGGAGGTATTGATGACGTGAATCTTCCAGTAACCATAGCCGGAATAGACCGACCACGGTACGATTTGATTGGAAGAATTGGTGTTGAGCTTAACCGTGGTGCTCGGAGTTACTGTGCCGCGTACATTCTGTGGGGCGGCAACAGGAGCCGGTGTAGTGCCGGTCTGCACATTTGCTGCACCTGCGCTCCCCATCAGCGCGGACGCGGCCATGCAGCCTGCAAGCGTTACGCTCATCATTTTCTTAAACTTGTTCATGTTATAACCTCCACATTCAAGCTTTACTCTCTGCGGTTGTTGTAAAGTGGTTTTGACAATCGCTGTTTCCTTTTATTGTGAGATTTTAGGAAAGTAGGTTGTATTGATCTGTAAAATCAGATATACTATAGCTATCCACATAAGTCCGATACACCGCTAACGCGGTGAGGTGTGCAGCCTTTCGGTTTTATGTGGATTTTTAATAGACCATTGGAATCATCTTCTGTTCCGGTCGGACTGTTTGAAGCCCTTTACTATATACAACACATGAGAAACGCGTTTTGTGACAAGAAACCTGCAAAAAAATATTTTTTCTTTTTTCTGAAAATTTCTGTTACAAAATAGCTTGTTCATGTGTTGTATATAATAGGGGTATTATTTACCTTACATAAAGAGAGCCTTAACAGCCAAAACACATAGCCCAAGGGGGATTGAGGTTGATCGGGAATCAAATTGAATTTTTCGATGATATATATCGGAAATACTATAAAATGATGTATGATGTGGCTTTGCGGATTGTGAAAAATCCAGAGATTGCCGAGGATGTTGTTGCAGATACCTTTTTAGTGCTGATAACAAAAATCAATGCCGTAATAGAGCACGAGCAGCCTGTAAAATGGTTGTTTCGTGTTCTGAAAAACAATGCGCTGAATGAACGTCGTGCCCAGAGCAACCATTCAGCGGTTCCATTGGATGAGCACATAGCTGTTGCAGCGGCGGACAATTTAACACCGTTCAGCGGTTACTTGCCGAACGGCTTGTCTGAAATAGAGCAAAAAATATTAACGCTTCGTCTATCAGATGATCTTGAATATGCAGAAATTGCTAAAATTATGAACATGACAGAAAACGCCTGTCGTATGCAGTACAGCCGTGCGCGGCGGCGCTGTGCGGAACTGTTGGAAAGGCAGAAAAATACATGAGTATTTTTTCGAAATTGTTGTTACAAAACAGAATGTTCAAGTGTTGTATATATAGAGGGACTTACAAGGAGGAGGTGAAAACATGGATAAAGAAAAAATAAAAGGTAGTGCAGAGAACGAGTTAGACGATATGGTGATTTTTCGACTGCTTGACGAAGTAATCGAACACGGTGAAGAAGCATTGACGGAAATGGAAGATTATTTAACTGCTACGGCTGACAGCGTGGATTCTCCCGAAGTTGATGTAGAAGCGTCACTGAAAAAATTCAAAACAGAACACGCAGAGTTTTTCGTAAAACCGCGCCGTCCACATCATTGGGCGTATCGCGTCTGTGTTGCAGCAGCAGCGGTATTCGTTGCCAATACGGTATGTGCGTTTGCACTCGGCCATAGCCTGTTTAATTATGCCGCGAAGTGGGGCGCGGAAACATTCGGCTTTTATCGGGATGATTTTCCTACATCGAAAGACGGAAAGATCATCTATTATCCTGATGGTTCACATGATGACCGTACAGACATGCCCGACTATGACCATACCACCTATACTGCGTTGCCCGAAAATGATACTTCTGCCGCAGCAGATTCAGCGGAAACACAAACGCCAATCGAACAAGGTGAAGCACTTCCGGAATATGCAGATTTACCCGATACCGATTCATCTGATATAGGATTGCAAAAAGGTACTTCTTCTTGGGATGGTTCACATACAATAGAATGGTTTGAAGTTGAAAATGTATCATTACAAGAAACTTTAACGGCATTGCAGATAAACTATCCAATGGCACCATCTTGGCTTCCCGATGGATATAAACAAACTCGTATCAAGGTTACAAATGACCACATGCTCGGTGCTTATGATGTGCGTGCGGATTATGACAATGGTGATTCTAAAATGTTTATTCAAATCTTAAAAATCACCGACACAACCGGTGATACGATTGAAAAAGATGATCGACCTGTCATTGAATATACCAAAGAAAATACAACATGGTATATTATGCACAACTTACAGCGGTTGAATGCTGCTGCGATGATGGACGATTATGAGGTGCTTATATCTGCTCCCATATCTGTTGACGAAATGAAATCCATCATCAACTCCATCTACGAATAACAAAAAACCCGATCTCCAACAGA
>OLNL01000226.1_pt1 | contig 66419 bp, 58 predicted proteins | sample 1672181 | NCBI WGS metagenome assembly OLNL01 (sample SAMEA3136656, study PRJEB25190) | human gut metagenome | biome: human gut; feature: human-associated habitat; material: faeces | place: Austria | collected 2013
CACCTGCTTCCAGGTTCTTCATTCCTTCGTGTACCATAGCCTGTGCAAGAACAGTAGCTGTTGTTGTACCATCTCCTGCTACATCATTTGTTTTAGATGCAACTTCTTTGATGATCTGAGCTCCCATATTCTCAAATGGATCTTCTAACTCGATTTCTTTTGCGATTGTAACACCATCATTTGTAATCAGTGGTGCACCAAATGATTTGTCAAGTACTACGTTACGTCCTTTTGGTCCAAGTGTCACTCTTACTGTATCTGCTAACTGATTTACTCCTGCTTCCAGGGCTGCTCTTGCTTCTGCTCCGTATTTAATTTCCTTTGCCATGATTAAACTGCCTCCTAAATTAGACTTTACTGATTTCACACAAACTATTTAAAATTAACAAACATTCCTTATTCGATGATTGCTAAAATATCATCCTGTTTCACAACAATATATTCTTCGTCTTCAATCTCAACAGATGTTCCTGCATATTTAGAATAGATAACCTGCTGTCCTACTGTTACGTTCATCTTCACTTCTTTTCCATCAACAGTTCCGCCTGGTCCAACTGCCACAACTTCTGCCTGCTGTGGTTTTTCTTTAGACTGTCCAGGTAATACGATTCCTGACTTTGTAGTCTCCTCAGCCACGATCTGTTTCAATACGACTCTGTCTCCTAATGGTACTAATTTCATATTTATTCCTCCTTGCTTTAACATCTCTTTTATATTGTTAGCACTCATAAAAAGAGAGTGCTATTAAAAACTCTAGGTATAAAATAGCACTCTCTTTCTCTTTTGTCAACACTCTTTTATTTATTTTATCTTGTTTATATTTTTTTCATAAAAGCCGTTTTGTACACGAAATACTAAGACTTTTCCGACTTTATTACAGTATCTTTCACGTATGACGCCCTGGCACCAGATTTCTTTTTTTTCACTATTGATCGTACATCTATATACTCCATCCAGCAAAAAACTTGTGATATCTGATTTTCCTGCAATTAAGTATATGTTCTCTTCTTCCGGATCATACCGGATTACTTTACAATGATGAATGATTTCATCTTTTTCTCCATCTTCCAAAAACGTCCGCGTCATCTGAAGCAGCGCCGGACACTCTTCATACATGTTGTCCATCCTCCGATTTTTCAAAGTTTAACCTCTGTTCTTTTCTTCCTTGATGTGCTCCAGTTCTGTAAATACATAATCATTTACAACTTTGATATAAGTTCCTTTCATTCCTGATGAACGAGATTCAATCACGCCTGCACTTTCAAACTTGCGCAGAGCATTTACAATTACAGAACGGGTGATTCCAACTCTGTCTGCAATCTTACTTGCAACCAGAATTCCCTCTGAGCCATCCAGCTCATCAAAAATATGAATAATCGCTTCGAGTTCTGAATAAGATAATGTACTGATCGCAGACTGTACAATGTGTTCTTTTCTTGTCTCCTCTGCACTTTCTTCGTTAACAGAACGGAGCATCTCCAGTCCTACAACTGTTGTTCCATACTCGCTGAGAATGATATCATCAATCTCATACGGTTTATCTACTTTGTAAATGAACAATGTTCCGAGACGCTCTCCTGCAATATTGATTGGCGTGATGATTGCCTGATGTCCTCCGCTTGCCTCAGCAGAAAATCCCAGTGTCTGAAGATTTACATTCTCCTTTGTTGATAAGATACTAAGCAATCTCTCGTTCAACATACCATCAATATGCTCGCCAACCTCACAGGCAATCAGTTCTCCAATCGGCTGTACATTCAGGCACCGACTTTTTCCAAGCACCTTTCCTTTTTTACTGACTACCAGAACATTTGACTCCAGTATCTCAGTCAAGACATCACAAATGTCATTAAATACAACCTTGCTCGAATTATTGTTGTGTAGTAATTTGTTGATTTTTCTAGTTTTATCTAATAATTGTACGCCCATATGCAATTCCTCCATCTATGAGTGTATATTATCATACAATTCACGCTTATTCAATAAATTTCCTTAATTTTCTTTCTCTTTTTTTATACTTTCAGTGTAACCACATTGTTCATTGCTGCAAAGAAGTTTATTTCCTTTTTCTACCATATAATTTCCACACTGAGGGCACTTCTTTTCAGACGGTTTTTGCCAGGACATGAACTCACATTCCGGATTATTTTCACAACCGTAATAACGTCTTCCCTTCTTCGTTTTGCGAATTACTACATCTTTTCCGCACATCGGACATTTTACACCAATCTTTTCCAGATACGGCTTTGTATTCCGACATTCCGGGAATCCCGGACATGCCAGGAATTTTCCATGCGGACCGTATTTGATAACCATGTTTCTGCCACATTCTTCACAGATTACATCCGTTACTTCGTCCTCGATTTTTACCTCTTCCAGTTCTTCTTCCGCTTTTTTCACGGCTGCGTCCAAATCCGGATAGAAATTTTCAATAATCGTCTTCCATCTGACTTTTCCTTCCGCAACACCGTCCAGAAGACTTTCCATATTTGCCGTAAAACTGACATCCACAATACTTGGGAATGAATGCATCATTATATTATTAACAACTTCTCCAAGTTCTGTCATATAAAGGTTTTTATTTTCCTTCGCAACGTATCTTCTATTTATAATCAATGTAATTGTCGGTGCATAAGTACTTGGGCGTCCGATTCCCAGCTCCTCCAAAGTCTTTACAAGAGACGCCTCTGTGTAGTGTGCCGGCGGCTGTGTAAAATGCTGCTTACTGTCAAACTGTTCCAGAGAAAGTTCACTGTTCTCATCCAGTCCCTTTAAAAGCACACCCTTCTCGTCTTTTTCTTCTCCCGCCTCCGTATAGATCAGACGAAATCCTTCAAATGCAATCTTTGATGTTGCAACATTGAAACGATATTTTCCTGCTGCGATTTTTACAGAAGTGGTCTCATAAACTGCAGGCATCATACGGCTTGCAACAAAACGTTTCCAGATCAGCTGATACAGGCGGAACTGGTCACGGGACAAGGAATCCTTCAACATAGCCGGAGTGCGGGTAACATCCGTCGGACGAATTGCCTCATGAGCATCCTGAATCTTCTGACTGCCACTTTTCCTGGCGCCTTCTGCTGCCACATACTGACTGCCATACTGCTCTCCAATATAGCTTCTTACATTCGCATCTGCCTCTTCGGAAATACGGGTAGAATCCGTACGAAGATATGTGATAATACCCACGGTTCCACTTCCCTTGACATCAACTCCTTCATAAAGCTGCTGCGCAATACGCATCGTCTTGGAGGTTGCAAAATTCAAAGCTTTGGAAGCTTCCTGCTGCAGTGTACTTGTCGTAAATGGGACCGGTGCCTTTTTTGTACGCTCTCCTTTTTTGATCTCACTCACTTCATAGTCCGCACCATCAAGCTCCTTTAAAATCTTATTCAAGTGTTCTTTCGACTCAATCGTCATCTTCTCTTTCTCTGTTCCGTAGAACTTCGCGATCAAAGGCTTTCTCTCACCTTTTACGTTCAGCTCTGCATCCAGAGTCCAGTATTCCTCTGGAATAAATGCATCGATTTCCGCCTCACGATCTGCTATAATGCGAAGCGCTACAGACTACACACGGCCGGCACTTAAACCTCTCTTTACTTTTGCCCAGAGGAGGGGACTGATGCGGTATCCAACCACACGGTCCAGCACACGTCTCGCCTGCTGTGCATCCACCAGATCCATATCGATATCCCGCGGGTTCTTAAGAGATGCCTTCACCGCATTCTTGGTGATCTCATTGAAGCTAATACGATAAACTTTCTTATCCTCCAGTTTCAATGCTTTACTCAGATGCCAGGAAATTGCCTCTCCTTCGCGGTCCGGGTCAGTTGCGAGATAAACTTTATCTGCTTTTTTCACTTCTTTTCTGAGATTTGCAAGGATCTCACCTTTTCCACGTATCGTAATATACTTCGGTTCGTAGTCATTCTCCACATCTACACCAAGTTGACTTTTCGGAAGATCTCTGACATGTCCATTTGACGCAGCCACCACATAATTACTTCCCAGAAACTTTTTGATTGTTTTCACCTTTGCCGGTGACTCCACTATCACGAGATATCGTGCCATATCTGTATCTAACCTCCATGTTATCTGTATCGGGCAAATTCCCGTACACTATTTTCGTTCAAATGCAAATGTTTCATCTTACATCTGACATTCTGACATAATAATTCTTTGCCGTTTCTTTTATATATCCTTCCATCTCCAGCGTCATAAGTGTCTCCATAAGAATCCGTGCATCAAGCCCGGTCTTCACCTGAATCTCACTTACATTTCTGGGGAACAAATCGAGACAACTATACACCACTTTTTCTGTTGTTTCAAGCATTTTTTCATTTTTTAATAATTCTGTAGAGTTTTCAGAAACCTCAATCTGCAGTTCTTTCAGGAATTCTTCCGGCGAGATCAATATGCCCGCACCTTGTCTGATCAGCCTGTGGCACCCCTGACTGAGAGTACTTGTGACAGGCCCTGGAAGAGCATATGATAGATCCCCATTCCATCTTAAATACCGGTTTGGGTTCCCATCTTAAATACTGGATTTCTGATTTTCACTTTTTCTCCCCTGCCATCCTTAATACGATATGCTAGTTTCACTTTGTAATCACCTTCCATATCAAATATTGAAATTTCATTTCCCAATTCCTGTTACTTCCCATTTTAAATATTGAGTTTAGAATTCGTCTTTTATTTTACGTGCCATCTTAAATACTGAACAATAGTACATAAGTACCTTATAATATGTAGAAACACCACAATCATTATTATAATTTACGGTTATAATACTTTTTTTCTTCTATAATAATACATGTCAGAAAAATATAATTTTCTTCGACAGTTTATGACAGAAAAATACGCCCACTTTTATGGACGTACCTTTTCAACTCTTTTTCTTTCTTGTGAAGTAAGTCGGTTCACATAGACAGGTTGCCTCCTGCCTTATTCTTCTAGCCTGCATTGTTACTTCATTTCCGCTGTCTTTAAATGTAACTTTGTATCCTGATTTTACTTTCTCAATCGTAAAGTTTGGTTCAAACGAATCAAGATATCTGTCAATATCTACTTTCTCAATACGCTTTTCACAACTACACCTAGCTCCATCTAAAAACTTATCTGCAATAATGTTGACCACTCTTCCACATTTCGAGTGATACAGCGGTACCTTTTCTCCAACCCCATGGTATTCCCCAGCAAGAACGTACTCATCTCCCACTAATTCCGAAACTTTCTTTTCGAAATTCGCTTTTTCTTCAGCTCGTCTTCTACGACTATCGCATTCAGCACACTCTTCTTTTTTCAGTACGCTGGCCATCTTTTCAAACTCGCAGCCACATGGCTTGTGCTTTCCTTTTACAATGGTTACGCCCGTAATTTCCTTTCTATACCATGAATAGATTTCATAACTATCTGGAATATGGTACTTTTCTCTCAATTCTTCTTCTGTTAACGACTGAATACACCGACAGCGCCACCCATGACGAATACGATTCTCTTGTACACTGTATTTCTTTCCACATGGGAGATGTGTCAGTTTAAGGGTAATTCCCCTTTTTTCGTCTATATTCCACCCTCTTATCAGATAGTCTTCTCCAATTCCGTACTTTTTTCTAAGCGTTTCTTCTGTATACCCCGCGCGACACTTGTGCTTTATTCCATTTTTGAAAGCAAGTGCATTGCGTTCTAAAATGCAACCACATGCTTTATGTTTGACCGTTATTCGAATATCTCCGCTTTTCGTTTTCCTCCACGATAAAACATCAAATTCATCGCTGATTTGATAATGTTCAATCAAATATTTTTTCGTATACGTTTTCTTTTTTATTACCACTCCACTCTTAGTCTTTTTCATTTTTTCGTCACACACACAACCAAGTTTATAATGATAATTAGTAGACCAAAACACCTTATCATATTCTCGACCGCATGGAATATGTTTCAAAATAAGATGAATTCTTTTCCTTGCATCCCTGTATCCCGACACGATCTCCCAATCTGGGTCGTCGATTGAATACCTTTCGTCAATCATTTCTTGTGTTAGTTTCAGGCGCTCGCACCTACACTGACAACCTTTATCGAAAAAATACTTACCCTTATCTGAAATTTCTCCACATGGATTATGTTTTACCGTTACAAGTATTCTTCCAGACTCATCATGTTTTCTACCTAGAATTGTATAATCGTCTCCGATTCCCCAATCTTTTTTCAATTCTTCATCGCTTCTCTCTCTTTCGCATTTACATCGACTTCCCCTGTATAAGATTTCATTTGCGCTATAAGGAAGAACCGCACCACATTTGTTATGCTGGATGCAATCTTTTTCATTGATATCTTCAATATTTCTAACAAAGACGTATCCGTTTATTTTCGAAATAATATTTTGTGGAACATTCTCTTCAAGCTCACACTCAGGGCAGGAACGCCCAAGCTCAAGCATATATCGTGTAGTAAAAAATTCCAGCCCACACCGATTACACTTTGCTAGGACAACTGGACCAAATTCCATCAGTAACGTGCATTCATCAATATGCTCATTCTCTAATTTAATTGGGTGTTCAGAACTTTCTACAGCACAAGCCCACTTTTTATAAAAACGCTCCGCTTCAGCATATGATCCTTCGTCTGAATCCAGCTTCGTCCCAAGTGAATAATATCCATTATAAAACTCTGCACGATGCAGGTTACATTTATGTTTTTTGCATACCGTCACATCCCGTCCGCAGTGCCATGTTCGGATATAAGGTTCTCTTCCAGCTGCCCGGTCTTCTCTCATACATTCTGGGCATAATTTGGGGAAATGCGCCGACCTACTAGGCGTATCGTAAAGCGGGACACCACGGTTATATAGAATTGAAAGTACTTTTTTCCCAACAAACAATGGCAATGTTTTATCATAATTTAAAGTCACTGTACTATGTTTAAATAAAATATCTAGTATTTTAGGAAAACGTTCCCATTCTCTACTCACCCAAAACATTCCCGAAATATTGAAAGATTGAATTAACTCAGGAGTTCCATTCGGATCCATAAAAAAATACTGTCTAAAGCGCCTAATGCTTACGTGCATTGCTTTCCTTAATCGGAAAAACCAACCATACAGTAATTCGTCTTCATATGGTGGAAAATAAATCGGTAATTTAATCATGAATCATCACTCCTTTTCAATACTCTGTATTTTCCTTTCTCTACCTCTTCCAAATGTCCAGACTTTTTCAGATACCTGACACTCGTAAAGAAATTGCCCTGCGTTACCCCTGCCTTTAAATAGTCCTTATTTGAAAGAAAATATCCGTTTTCATCACAATGGTCCCTGATGTATATAAACACCTTTGCTTTTTCACTAATTATTGGTTTGATCCTATTCTTTCTTAAAAAGAATTCTGGTTCATCATATCTTGTCAGCTCCTGTAGCGCCCATGCACACCGCATGGTTTTCTTTTCACCAGATGGCAGCGTTACGATTATATCCGGAGATGCATCGTCAATCTCGTATCCTGTCAGATTGCAATTTTCCTCTAACAATCCCATTACCTTTTCAAAGCCGATATTTTTTTGACAGAACGGGCATCTCTGACCTTCTGTGAAATTCCGTGCCCGCATTCTAAATTTAAAGCCACATGTTTCGTGGCGGGCTTCAAAATAATCTACTGAAGAAACAGGCCGGCTTAATAAGGTGTATTCGTCTCTCACCATACTATTGAACTGCTGAGTAAACTTATTTTCATAGGATTCACAGACTCTGCAATATCTTCTCGTCATAAAATCAGTTCTACAGATATTAAATTCCTTTTGACAGTTTTTATGCTTTATAGAAAGAGTTGTTTTCCCTTTTTCAGTTTTAAAACCTGTTACCTTAAATTCATCATCATCAAATTCCTCTTGATAGTCTTGTAATGTTGGAAGCGATTCGCACATGCAGCTGATTCTACTCCATCTGAACTTATGGTATCCTCCTGATAATCTTCTTCCACATTTTTTATGCTTAACAAATCTGCCATCCATCTCATACTCATCCTGCGTCTTCGATCTAATGTTGATAATCTGTTGCTTTGTAAGAGTCTTCTCACATTCCGGACACACTCCGAAAGTTTCATGAACAAATGGATGTGCTACGAAACTTTTACCACACATCTGACAATTTCCCTCTGTAAGATATTTATAGCCTTCTTCTGATACTGGAAGTTGTTTCATGGCCGCTTCAAATCCCTGTTTTTTTGAAGTGCGGGATGCCTGGAAATTTATAATACTTTTATTCCCCCATTTTTCAATGCTGGTATATATAGGATTTTTGTAAATTTTATAGATAAGTTCACTATAATCTTCCCCTTCTGCAGATACCTCCTCAGAAGCATCTATTGTTTCATCAGCATCTAACATCCCAAGTTTTAATCCTGGAATAACTCTAAGCTTGCATCCGTGTCTGCAGCACGTATGTACTTCATCCAGCTGATGCCAAACTCTGTAGTATGGCAATCTGCCGTTGTTCATATCATCTTTCACACAATCCGGACAATACTTAAGTCCTGTGGTGGTATGAAACCAATGTATATCTCCGCCGTACAAAAAACGATGGACTATCTTTGCCTGCGTCCCCTCCGTCAAAAAAGGGAACAACGCAAAATACAGTGTATTCTGTCTCATAACCTTTAATGGATTCACATACTTGATATTAAACATATTCGCAACCGTATCTGCAGAATGCTCCCATTTAAACGAAGGCATAAACCATCTCAGGAATTTCTCAATACTCATTCTGTTGAGATTTGCAAGTTCAATCATCCACCCAAGCACATGCTCATCTGGATATGGCGCTCTAAAAACCGGAATCATCTTTTTTACCTCCCAATAATGACAGGCAGATTTCATCATAGTTCTGTTCCACCTGTTTCTTCGTTTCAACTTTTCTTTTTGACGCAACGTCCTCTAAGCGTTCTCTGACCGTTTGCTTCATTTTGATATTACTCATGTCTTTAAAACCATCCTTATGCTTCTCGCAATACGTAAAAGCACTTTCAATCTGTTTTACAGTATATTGGTCACCGAACATCTCCTGAATTGATGTTTTGACCATGTAGAGCTTATCTGTATGGTCATATCCCCTCTCAATATCTGATTCGATCAATGCTCTAGTAATCGATTCTTCGATGACTTTCTGGTCTTTTCTGATTGAATCTTCAAATGCTTCCTGCTCCTCATGATATCCTTTAGTTGCTTCAATAGATGTTACCGTAAACAGTTCTTTCATTCTTGTCAGCTTTGCCTTCGAAATCTTTTTAATCAAGCTTTCGTTCAGCACAAACTTTTCTTTTTTTCTTTCCGAAAATACGCACTCTCTCTGTAAAGAAATGAGCAAAATTGATACCATATCAATACTTCCCAACGTTTCCGCATAGATCAGATCAAGATACTTCTTCGTAAGTTTTTTCTGAAACTGAGGAAGCATGTACTTCCACATCTTCTGGATTGCACCTTTGACCACAAGCTCATCTCTAGTGATTTCGTTCATGTCAATTGTGTCGCCAAGAAGTCTTCGTTCAACACGGAAGTTACTTGCAATGGCTTCCTTAATATCGTCATTCGAAGTGCAAAAAAGAAAGATCCCCGTTTCCTGAACAATATTGATGATGTTCTGAAAGCTTTTTTTAGACGTCTTTGAAAAAACAAAAAACTCTGCCTCCTCAATGATCCAGCAACCAATATGAAACAATTCAATATACTCACAGATTTTCTGCGTCATTTGCCCAATGTTTGATTTTATGGCTTTTAACTCACTAAAAAATAATCCCCCCGAATCCATAATATGGTCTAATCTTTTGCCGAATTCCAGGAACATAGCTGTAATGTTTGAATCTGCAAATGCAGTTGTGCGCATAACAGGAATTTGCGTGTACTCATATTCACCGAATACATGCCTGATTGCCTTAGGATATCGGTCTAATGTGATATTAATAGCTGTCGATTTTCCGGTTCCTGGAACTCCAATAATCGAACATCCAAGTGTAGTCGAATTATCAAATCCAGATGCAAAGACCTTGGTATTATCCGGTCCTCGTCCATGTTCGGAAACCGCATATTTTCTATTTGTGTAACAAGTTACAATGCCCTGATAAATTGTTTCGTTAATTACACTCTGTTTAGACAGTGGAATACGGAGATTCCTAAGTCCAAATGCCTTTAATCCCGGATTAGTATCCGGATCTTCAAGCGATGCAGGAATGAAAATCCCTCTGTTATATGCATCTCTTCCCGTAAGAGGAAGTGGGAGCGCCGCAATATTGGGATTATCAGGGCAACCGCTCACCTTGATGTATTCTGCCGGGACAATATCATGTGCTTCAAAATCAGCATTCATATATTGAAGTTCTGGATCAATATATTCAATACCGAACTCTTTTAAGTAGTTCATTCTATTTCCTCCTGTCTTTATAAAAGTGCTGCAAGATCGATATCTTCCATCTCATCATCGTTTTCATCTACCGTTTCGATAAGATCATTTTCATCCAAATCGGTATCGATATATTCTTCTCTTTCCGTGCGCTGGTCTTCTTCGGTGATATTTAACGTCGACAGTCTTTCCTGTTTACGTTTTTCCTGTTGCTCAGCCAATCGATTCTTGCGGATCTTTTCTGCCGTTTTAGTCTTGTTTTTTCCAAGTTGTTCCTGTTCCTTTTTAGCCTGTCCCATGAGTTCTTTTCTTCTGGCATGTGAAGCAAGATGTTCACCTAATGCATTTTCTTTATTTTTATCACTTAGTGCTTTCTTATCTTCGAACCACATATTATATTCGAACCAGGTCATATTACGAAATGACCGTACGCCCTCATCTCCAGCCATAGGAATCTGATAGATTTCGCCATTAATCTTGATCCACACACAATCCACACTTCTTACCACATATACGTCCCTCCCCTGTTCCAGTGCCATATCTGTGGTAATCAAAGATCCGCTTTTTTCTTTTGCTTCCATCACAAGCACTACATCTGCCAATCCACTGATGATACGATTTCTCAGTGGAAAATGATATGACATAGGTGGTTCTCCTGGTATTTGCTCCGAAATTATCCCTCCTTCTCTCTGAATATCCATATACAGACCGATATTTTCTCTCGGATAACAAATGTCCACACCGCAGCCTAACACGCCATAAGTTGTTCCCCCTCCATTTAGTGCACCCCGTTGTCCGGCCCCGTCAATCCCAAGTGCAAGACCACTGATAATCTGTACCCCGGCTGATGCCAGACATTTCCCATATTCCAGCGCCTGCCCTTCCCCGTAATTACTACATCTTCTTGCTCCGATAATCGCTACCGAAGGCCGGTCTTCTTCCGGCAGTTTCCCTTTTACATAAATCGCATACGGTGCACCGTCAAGCTCCAACAACCGTTTCGGATATGTTTTTTGAAAATACGGTACAAAGTCAATTCCTTTTTCTTCCATATTATAATATTTTTCTTCTAAATCTTTCTGCTTTCTCGCCATTTTCAGCTGTTCTATATCCTTTTTTGTCAGGAAATTCTGTAATCTGAGTTGAGTTTCTTCTATATAATATATCTCTTTTGCAGAGCCATATGCCTCTCTTAGTTTTTTCTTCTTATTATCAGAGATATTTTTCATCCTGGCAAACCAGTATTCATAAATCACCCACATTACCTCCCCCAGTATTTTTTATCCAGCATACGGTATCCAAGCGCCTCTTTCAGATGGCTGCATCCAATCTGTTCTTCCCCGTCCAGATCAGCGATTGTTCTGGCGACTTTCAATACTTTATGATAAGTCCGGGCAGTCAGATTCATCGTTGAAAATGCACATCGCATCATTTTTTCTTCTTTTTCTCCAATTTGGCAAAATTCTTCCATCTGCCGTACTCCGATTCCGGAGTTTGTCCGGATATCGGTCCCCTCATAACGCTGCTCCTGGATTTTTCTCGCCGTGCAGACACGGTTACGTATTTCTGCTGATGTTTCCTCTTTTCCAGTCTTGTGTAATTCCCCGTATTCTACCCTTGAAGCCTCTACACATAAATCCATACGATCTAAAAAAGGCTGGCTTACATGACCCAGATAATTTTGAATCTGCGTTTTTGTACAATTACATTTGTTCAAATCCGGATAATTTCCACAAGGACACGGATTCATTGCCGCAATCAACATAAAATCAGCCGGATACTCATAACATCCACTGTTTCTGGAAATCCGGATTTTATGTTCCTCCAGAGGTTGTCTTAAAACTTCCAACACTGGCTTATGGAATTCCGCCAGTTCATCTAGAAATAAGACACCTCCATGTGCAAGACTGATTTCTCCCGGATTCGGTATCACACCACCACCAATAAGTGCTGCTCTCGTTACCGTATGATGTACACTTCGAAATGGACGTTTTGTAATCAACGGATGTTCCCGGTCTACCATCCCTGCCACGCTGTAAATCTTTGTCACCTCCATACTCTCTTCCAACTGCATCGGCGGTAAGATGGTCGGGATTCGCTTTGCCACCATGGATTTTCCGCTTCCCGGCGGACCTACAAGCAACAGATTATGACCACCCGCTACTGCAACTTCAACCGCCCGCTTCACCATATCCTGTCCACAGATATCACTGTAATCCACATCATATAGCATCTCCGGTTCCCATATCTGTTTAAACTCAGTGATTGCTTTCGTCTCTGATATTTTTCCCCCTAACCCTTCCTTCTTATTTAAATCCCGGCACAATTGTTCCAATGTCCCGGCACCTATAATACGGATTCCCGGAACAAGACGCCCTTCTCTTACATTTTTTTCGGGCAAAATACATGTGTGAAATCCCTGCATCTTTGCCTCCAGAACGATTGGCAGAACTCCCTCTACTTCACGTACTTTCCCGTCCAGGCTAAGTTCCCCGGCTACAAGAACTCTCTCCAGCGCTTTTGCCGGAATATTGCCAACAGCTTCTAATACAGATAATGCGATTGGAAGATCATAAGATGCTCCTTTCTTTTTCACCGTTGCCGGCGACAGATTTACTACGATTTTCTTAGGTGGAAGCGAAAATCCACTGTTACGGATCGCAGTCCGCACCCGCTCAGCAGCCTCCTTCACTTCCGACGAAAGATAGCCCACCATATGGAACATCGGAAGACCATTACTGACATCTGATTCTGCATGGATCACTTCAATGTGAAGTCCCTGAACACAGGCAGACGCAATTGAACTAAATGCCATTCATACACCTCATTTCTAACTGAACTATACTTTTTATTCACATTTTCATGTTCAGTCACTCATAGATTTTTTCAATAATCAGGTAACAATTAATAACAATCAATCTCAATCAAAATCGTTGGATTCTCCGGCGGATACCGCCCGATACAACAGATCTCCTGCAGACGGAAGAATTTCCTGTCTGAAGTAGCATCAGTATAGCACACTTTTCCACATGGGAAAAGCACAAATTTTCATTTTCCATCATAAACTATATCAAATCTGTCTCGAGGTGCATTTCTTGAAATCTTTCCCCCTTCCCCTGACTGCTTCTGAAGAACAGTATTACCTGCAAAAATATATCGAGGGCGACTTAAATGCCAAGCATATCCTGATTGAGCATAATCTCCGGCTCGTAGCTCATATTGTCAAAAAATATCAGGCAAATGTAGAAGAAGCTGAAGATTTGCTTTCCATTGGCACCATCGGGCTGATCAAAGCAGTCGTTACATTTAATCCGGGAAAAAACGTACGTCTCGGAACTTACGCTGCACGCTGTATTGAAAATGAAATTCTGATGCATCTGCGTGCCAGAAAAAAAACTTCTCGGGAAGTCTCCCTTTATGAACCAATCGGCACGGACCGGGAAGGCAACGAAATCCAGCTTTTCGATGTAATTGAGACAGACGATCAGGAGGCCCACCGGAAAATCGAGGAAAAAGATGATATTTTGAAATTATATCAACACGTAGAGTCTAAATTATCCACCCGGGAACGTCTGGTCTTAAAAATGCGCTATGGTCTGTATAACGAAGAAGAATATACACAGCGCGAAATTGCAAAGCTTCTTGGCATCTCCCGCTCCTATGTATCCAGAATCGAAAAGAGCGCTATTGAAAAACTGCGTGGGTATTTTTAATACTTGCGCAGTCTTCTTTTTTCCTGTACTATATTAGGTATAGGGTGTGGTATATATTATGAAAGATATATTGAAAAAATCTATATTTTACAGTTTCGCAATTGCTTTAACTTCGCAGCTCAGTATTAACTGGTTCACAGCAAACTTTAAAATATCCATTGCAGTCGTTATTCTGGCCGCTTGTGGATTATTAATGTCCAATTTTCCACTGATTCCGGTTACATTTTTATCCGCAATCGGTGTATTTTCTATGCGTATGATCGTCTACTGGATCACGAACGGACACTGGACGAGTCCTTCTCACTATATGCCGGAGATAGCTTTCTATCTTTGCTACGGACTTCTTCTACATCTGTATATCAGACGGTTTGATCATTTGTCGGCTGCTATTCATGAAAAGCGGAACCTGACACTGGGAGCTCTGATTCTAATCGACTACTTGGCAAACTTTATCGAGCTTCTCGTACGACTGGAACTCAGTTCCCTTGTGCTTCACATGCAGTCCGGAATCTTTCTGGCTGCTGTTATGCGTTCCTGTCTCACATGGCTTGTCATGTTGCTCTTTGAAAAATACCGGATCTTTTTAATTAAGAAAGAACATGAGGAACGTTATCAGAAACTGGTACTTCTCTTCTCCAAACTCAATGGGGAAATTGTCTGGATGAAGAAAAATACTACATTAATCGAAGAAACTATGAATAATTCTTACCGGCTCTTTGAAACACTGCGTGACTCAGGTGACGATCCTGCCCTTGCCTCTTCTGCGCTTACTACTGCAAAAGATATTCACGAGATAAAGAAAGAATATCTGTTGATCATGCGTGGAATTTCCGAAGCACTGGAACAGGAACTGGAAAATGACGGTATGTATCTGGAAGAAGTGCTCTCCCTTTTAAAATCTTCCATCACCAATCTGGCGGAATCACAGGGAAAAACACTGAATCTTACTTATGAATATCAGAAAAATTTCTATACTTCCAGCCACTATGCCCTTCTTTCCATCTTCCGTAACCTTTTTGTAAATGCTTTGGAAGCTTCGAAGACTGACACAGTTAATCTTTCTGTCACAGAGGTCATCGAAGATGGGCAGGCTATTTTTACCGTTACTGATGACGGCCCGGGAATTCCGGCTGAATACATAGGAGAAGTATTTAAGACTGGATTCTCAACCAAGATTAATTTCCAGACAGGGGAAGTCAGCCGGGGACTTGGGCTGAATCTGGTACAAGATCTTGTAGAAGGGGAATTACATGGAACGATTGGTCTGACCTCTATTCCGGGTCGGACAGTTTTTACCATCTGCATCCCTTTAAATGAATTGGAGGTAATGTCAAAATGATGTCTTTCTATTTTATAGACGATGACAAAAATATTTGTAACATTTTGAAACTAATTATAAATGAACGAAGACTTGGGGTATGTTGCGGCAGTGCTAATAATGCGGCTGAAGCACTGGAAGATCTTCCTTCAGCTAAACCGGATATTGTAATTGTAGATCTGCTCATGCCTGAGATGGACGGAATCAGCTTTGTAAAACAGGCTCGAAAAATAGTACCAGATGCATCTTATATTATGCTGTCTCAAGTGTCCTCCAAAGATATGATTGCTTCTGCTTATGAAGCCGGGATTGAATTCTTTATCCAGAAACCAATTAATAGTGTGGAAGTAGAAGCTGTCATCAAAAAAGTTTCCGATGGCTTATCTATGAAACGAATGGTCCGCAAAATGCAAAACATTTTTATGGAAGATACCAGCCCTGCAACTGTGACTGTACCTGACAATAGTGAGCAGATTGAGAATTCCCTTCGCACAATCCTTACAAGAATCGGTATTATCGGGGATATTGGCAGTAAAGATATTATTTCTATCGTCAAATATCTGGTCGACCACCAGGATCATGCTGACTCACTGACAGTTAGCGATCTGTGCAGCCGCTTCTGTGATACACCGAAATCTATGGAGCAGCGCATACGCAGAACAGCATTTAATGGCCTTGTAAACCTGGCTCACCTTGGTCTTGAAGATTATAGTAACGAAATTTTTGTAGACTATTCCAGCACATTATACAATTTTGAGCAGGTTCGCAGGGAAATGGATTTTATACGTGGAAAGACTGATAAACACGGCAATGTAAGGATTAAGCAGTTTTTGAACGCATTGGCCTCTTATTGTCAATAATGCACAAAGTTATCACGATTTGTTAAATTTTTAATGGTATTTTGACACCATTTGATACTTTTTGTAACCATGCTTATATATTAATCTCATCAATAAACACGGCGATGTTATTAAAATAACAAATCAAAGAAATGTGAGGTACAAAGTATGGTAACAATTTTATCTGGTGTAGGTTTACTACTCGTCACTCTGGCAGTCTTCTCTATTTTCAGTCTGAAGATGCCAAAAGGATCTCTTGCAATGGGCGGTATGGCAGACGCAGCCGTTGCAACATTCCTTGTTGAAGCAATTCATAAGTATATTTCCGGTGATCTGATTGGCATTGCATTCTTACGTGAAGTTGGAGATATCTCCGGAAGCATGGGCGGCGTTGCCGCAGCTACTCTTGTTCCAATTGCAATGGGTGCTAACCCGTTATTCGCAGTTGTAGCCGGTGTTGCTGTTGGTGGATTCGGAATCCTTCCTGGATTTATCGCAGGTTATGTCATCGGATTCATCGCTCCGATTATTGAAAAGAAACTTCCTGTTGGAATTAACATTATTGCAGGAGCACTTGTAATTGCTCCAGTTGCCCGTATTATTGTAACAGTTGTTGATCCTGGTGTAACATGGATTCTGTCACACATTGGTGCTACTATTTCTGCTGCTACAGACCAGTCTCCAATCGTTATGGGATTCCTGTTAGGTGGAATGATGAAGATGATCTGTACATCGCCGCTTAGTTCTATGGCGCTCACAGCTATGTTAGGACTGACCGGTCTTCCAATGGGTATTGCAGCCATCGCATGTTTTGGTGGATCCTTTACAAATGGACTTGTATTCCACAAACTGAAACTTGGTAACAAAGGTAATGTGATCGGCGTTATGCTTGAGCCATTAACACAGGCTCCAATCGTTACTTCTAACCCGATTCCGATTTACGGTTCTAACTTCTTCGGAGGTGGATTTGCCGGAATTTCAGCAGCAGTATTCCACATTGTGAACGATGCACCTGGTACAGCATCTCCAATCCCTGGACTGTTAGCACCATTTGCATTTAACCCGGTTCAGAATGTATTACTTGCTCTTCTGTTCGCAGCTATCGGAGGAAGTGTTGCAGGACTTGTAGGTGGAACAATTTTCAAACACATCCGTATGAAAAACGGAACTTACGAGAAAGCATCTGAAGCAGCCGAAGAAATGGCAGAAGCAGAGCTTGAGCCTGGAATGTAAGTATCGCACTCCATCGATATTGACATTGATACATATAAAAAAAGATGCGCTTCGCCAGCGCATCTTTTTTTATTACACAAGAAATGAAATTCATGATATTCTATGCAACAAGTTCTCATTTACCGCCTTACTGAACTTCTGGCTCCTGCCTGCGCAAAATATCATATGGGCTTGCCTGACCGCCTTCTAACTCAATATAGAGCACTTGTTTAGAATGTGGTGCACTCTCCTGGTCTTCACCTTCTTCGTTGATAATCCGTTTGACTGTGACTTCTACATTTTCTCCATCCGGTTTCATAATCTCAATTGTCTCACCGACTGAGAATTTGTTACGTTGCTCAATCTTGCAGCGCCCGTCACAGATTTCTCCTACAATTCCAAGATAAGTATATTCTTTTACATAAGTATTGCTGTCATAGATCTGGCTCTCTTCGGTTGGTTTTCCAAAGTAGAATCCTGTAGTGAACTGACGATATGTGCAGTTAGATATCTGATCCAGATACCAAGGCATGTTATCTCTGTATTTCTGTGGATCTTCCAGATAGTCATCTATCGCTTTGCGATAAGTTCTTGCAACTGTTGCAACATAAAGAGCCGTTTTCATACGCCCTTCAATTTTAAAGCTGTCGATTCCGGCATCGATCATTTCCGGAATATGCTCGATCATGCATAAGTCTTTTGAGTTGAAAATGTATGTTCCACGCTCATTTTCATAGACAGGCATATACTCTCCCGGTCTCGTCTCTTCCACGATGGAATATTTCCAGCGGCACGGATGCGTGCATGCTCCCTGATTTGCGTCACGACCGGTAAAGAAATTACTAAGCAGACATCTTCCGGAATATGATATACACATTGCTCCGTGAATAAAGCTTTCAATCTCCATCTCAGCCGGGATCCTTTCACGGATTTCTTTGATTTCTCTCAAGGATAATTCTCGGGCAGATACTACGCGGGAAGCTCCCTGCTTCCACCAGAACTGATAGGTCGCATAGTTCGTGTTATTCGCCTGCGTGCTGACGTGGCGCTGAATCTCTGGGCAGATTTCCTTTGCCAGCTCAAACACACCGGGATCTGCGATAATAAGCGCATCCGGTCCAACTTCTTTTAATTCTTTCAGATACTCTTCTACTCCCGGAAGATCATCATTATGCGCAAGAATATTGACCGTCACATGTACTTTTACACCATGTGCATGCGCAAATTCCACACCCTTCTTCATATCTTCCATGGAAAAATTCTTTGCTTTCGCACGAAGCCCAAATGCTTCGCCACCAATATATACTGCATCTGCACCAAACATAACCGCAGTCTTCAATACTTCCAGACTGCTGGCCGGGATTAATAATTCCGGACGTTTCTGACTCATACTTCTCTTCTCCTTCTCTTTTTATTAATTTTCTATTCTTCTTAAATATCACTGCTTAAATATCTATCACTATTTAAATATCACTGCGCTTTACACTTAATGCCACGCCGTCTCCCAGTGGAATAATCGATGTCTGCAACTGATCATGATGCTTTAACTCATAGAGATATTCCCGCATACGGCTGTGAATAGTCCGGTTCCTGCGCTCCACCGCGAATCTGGATTCAATAATATCACCTTCCTGCAACACATTATCTGACACAAGCACTCCATCTGTCCCAAGAAGCCGCATAACTTCCGGAAGGTAATGAATGTACTGCCCTTTTGCCGCATCCACAAATATCAGGTCATACGGCCCTTCCAGGCCATGCATCACTTCCAGGGCATCTCCCTCAATCAAATCAATCTGCTCTTCCTTCCCTGCCCGTTTAAAATTCGCCCGGGCTATCGGAATTCGTTTATCATAATTTTCTATTGTTGTAATATGCCCGCCTTCCGGCATATATTCACTCATAAGAATTGACGAAAAACCAACCGCAGCTCCTACTTCCAAAATCCGCATCGGTCTTTTGATCATCAGCAGAACCTTCAGAAAACTCTGCATTTCCTTCCGGATAATCGGCACACGGTCTCTTAAAGCTTCCTGCTCAATCGCTTCAATTACCGCGCTTTCCGGCACCTCCAGCGACCGGATATAAGTCACCATCCGCTCATCTACGATCATTTACAACCACCTCTCTCTTCAATCAGGGACACCCCACCTCGCAATTGGAGACACCCCTCTTCGCAATTGGGGACGTAGTACTTCTTCAAAGTACTACGTCCCCTGTTAAATAAATGTCACTTTATACATCCATAATAATCGGCAAAATCATCGGACGACGTTTTGTTTTTTTCCAGATAAATTCGTTCATTGTATCGCGAATCACTAATTTTATCTTGCTCCAGTCAGCATTTCTCTGATGATTCAGGCAATCTTCTACTGCGTCAGTTACGACTTGTCTTGCCTCTTCCATAAGATCTTCTGACTCACGAACATAAACAAATCCACGGGACACAATATCCGGTCCTGCCAGGAGCTGGTTGCTTCCGCGCTCTAACGTCAGGACTACAATCATAATTCCGTCCTCTGCCAGATGCTGTCTGTCTCGAAGTACGATATTTCCCACATCACCGACACCAAGTCCGTCTACAAGAATCTCTCCCGTATGGACTTTATCTACGACTTTTGCCTCTTGTTCACTGACTTCCAGTACATCTCCGGAATGAAGCATGAAGACATTCTCTTTTGGAATTCCAAGAGATTTTGCCAGGTTCGCATTTGCCTTTCTGTGACGGTACTCACCATGTACCGGTACTGCATACTTTGGTTTGACCAGTGAATAAATCAGCTTTAATTCTTCCTGACACGCATGTCCGGATACATGAGCATCCTGAAAGATAACATTTGCACCTTTCTCAGACAGCTCATTGATAACTCTGGATACAGATTTCTCATTTCCAGGGATCGGATTAGAGCTTAAAATAACTGTATCGCCTGGCATGATCGTTACCTTCTTGTGAATGTCTGCCGCCATTCTGGAAAGAGCCGCCATAGACTCACCCTGGCTTCCGGTCGTGATCAGAACCGTCTTCTCCGGCGGATAATTCTTAAGCTGGTCAATCTCGATCATCGTGTTCTCCGGAACATTCAAGTATCCGAGTTCCTGTGCTACCTGAATGATATTCACCATACTGCGTCCTTCTACCACAACCTTACGGTCATACTTGCACGCTGAGTTGATGATCTGCTGTACACGGTCTACATTAGACGCAAATGTCGCAATGATGATTCTTGTATTCTGATGTTCTGCAAATATATGATCAAAGGTAATACCTACCGTACGTTCAGACTGTGTAAAGCCTTTTCGTTCTGCATTGGTACTGTCTGACAAAAGTGCCAGTACTCCTTTTTTTCCAATCTCTGCAAATCTCTGAAGATCGATAGCATCTCCAAAGACTGGTGTATAATCTACCTTAAAGTCTCCTGTATGCACAACAATTCCTGCCGGGGAATAGATTGCAAGTGCTGCTGCATCCTGGATACTGTGGTTCGTCTTAATAAATTCTATCCTGAACTGTCCAAGGTTGATAGACTGTCCATGTTTTACTACTTTTCTTCTCGTTGAGCGAAGTAGATTGTGCTCTGTCAGCTTCTTCTCTATAATACCCATCGTAAGCTTTGTTGCATAGATTGGGATATTGATCTCCCGTAAAATGTAGCTTAATGCTCCAATATGGTCCTCATGACCATGCGTGATAACAAATCCTTTTACTTTCTCAATATTGTTTTTCAGGTATGTCACATCTGGAATAACAAGGTCAATTCCAAGCATACCGTCCTCCGGGAATGCCAATCCGCAATCCACAACAATAATACTGTCTTCATACTCGAAGGCAGTAATGTTCATTCCGATCTTCTCGAGTCCCCCGAGTGGAATGATACGCATACTTCCAATATTCTCTTTTTTCAAGTTTACACCTCCACGTAATTACAGACCCCCAGTGTAACAAAGGGTCTATTTCTGTTTCTTTCTACATTCACTGCACTGTCCGTAGAACTTTAATTCGTGGTCTAACACATGAAATCCTGTCTCTTCTTCTATATGCCGCTCCAGTTCATCCAACAGGTCGTCTTTAAAAGGCAGGACTTTTCCACATGTTTTACATATCAGATGGTGATGATGGTGCTTTCCTGTGCCATCCAGCGTCTCCCCGATCTCATAACGCACACATCCATCATCCAGATTAATACGATCCACCAATTGCATTTCCAGTAACAACTGCACTGTTCGGTAAATGGTTGCCAGCCCGATCTCCGGGTAATCTTCTTTTACGAGCTCATAGATATCTTCAGCAGTCAGATGTCTGTCCTTATTCTCTGCAAGAACCTGCAGCACAAGCAGTCTCTGATTCGTCACTTTAAGCCCTTTTTCTTTTAACTTTTTCTTAAAACTCTCCTGACTGACTGACATAATTCATTACCTTTCAATTTCCACATCTTCCAGAAGTTCTTCAAAAACTCCCATTATCCCATTCAGTTCTTTTTCATCTTCCACAAACTCATAGATTGCCTCGGATGATTCCTCCGGTGACGTGTCTTTTAAAATCCAACATTCTGCATCGTCTTCTTCCGAATCCGTGACAAGAATATAAGATACTCCATTTAACTTTGTCTGCTCCAACACAAAAAACTCTTCATTTTCCTGTGAATCTGCAGACGCAAATGTAATCTTTTCCATAAATCTTCTACCCTTCTTTATTCAGGTGTGCGGAGTCCAGGTATCCCTGCAATATAAAAACAGCCGCAATCTGGTCAATATACTTCTTGCGGTCTTCTCTTCTTACCTTATTCTCGATTAAAGTCCGCTCTGCCGAAACAGTAGTCAGACGCTCATCCCACATCACGACCTCAAGGCCGGTCCGTCGTCCGATCATCTCACCAAATTGCATAGATTTTTCCGCCCGATCTCCAATATCATTGTTCATATGCTTCGGAAGTCCGAGCACAATCTTCTCAACTTCATACTCTGCCACCAGTTCCTCGATGCGGGCACATGTCTTCCGAAGCTTGTTCTCGTCCTTACGGCATATAGTCTCTACAGCCTGCGCAGTTATCCCCAAAGGATCACTGACAGCCACCCCGACTGTACGCGAGCCGTAGTCCAGTCCCATAATCCTCATATATATTATCCCCACTTATTATGCTCAATATACGTCTTGAACATCTCTTCAACCAGCTCATCCCGTTCCATCTTCATAATCAGACTGCGGGCACCATTGTAACTGGTAATATAAGTCGGATCACCTGACATAATATAACCTACGATCTGGTTCACCGGATTATACCCTTTTTCCACAAGAGCCTTGTACACAATTTCAAGAATATCTTTTGCCTGAATCTGTGGTGCACTCTCTACCTGAAAAAATTGCGTATTGCTTAATTCTTTCATACTACTCACGTCCTTCACATTACTTTGTAATTATTCTCACATCTTCATAATTACATTTCTTCAATCTTATTCTAACCTATCATTTGTCAAAATTCAATGAATTATTTGCTTTGTATCTTCGATTTTAACATTTTTCAGTTGATTTGATAGATTTTCTTCTGTTTTTAAACCAATTTTAACATATTCTTTCGTATGCCCGACCTGGTAAATGCCGTCTTCCGTCTCAACTGCCTCTTCCATCAGCACTTCCTGTGTCGTTCCAAGGAGTTTTTCTTCATAAGCTTTCTGTTTTCTATGTCCAAGCTCAATCATTTTCGCGCTTCGCTCACTTTTTATTTCCTCCGGAACCTGATCCGGCATCACGGCTGCTTTTGTTCCTGCTCTTCTGGAATATTTGAAAATGTGTGTTTCATAGAAATTCACGCGGTCTACAAAATCCATGGACTCGGCAAACTCTTCCTGTGTCTCCCCCGGAAATCCTACGATCACATCTGTTGTCAGTGCCGGATTGTGGAAATATTTCCGTAAAAGATCACATTTTTCCATATATTCTTCTGCACTGTAACGACGATTCATACGCTTCAGGGTCGCATTGCAGCCACTCTGTAATGACAGATGAAAATGCGGACACATCTTCGGAAGTGCAGCAATACTGGAAGCAAATTCTTCTGTAATGATCCTCGGCTCCAGAGATCCAAGCCGGATTCTTTTAATGCCGTCAATTTCATGTACTTTCTGGATCAGTTCCAGAAGGCTCTCCCCGGTATCAATTCCATAAGAACTCAGATGGATTCCTGTCAGCACAACTTCTTTATATCCGGAAGCAGCCAGTGTCCGCACCTCTTCTAATACATGTTCCAGGTTACGGCTTCTGACACGTCCTCTCGCATACGGAATGATGCAGTAAGAACAGAACTGATTGCACCCATCCTGGACCTTGATATACGCGCGGGTATGCTCTGCTGTATGAGTGACCTGCATCTCCTCATATTCTTTCTCATGGTTGATATCAAGCAGCTCTTTTTTTACTTTATGCTGAGCATTGTAATACTCGTCCAGAATCGCGATCAGGTCTTTCTTTTTATTATTTCCAACTACGATGTCCACACAAGGGTCGATATCTTCTCCTCTTGCCTGCACATAACAGCCTGTCGCCACAACTACCGCATCCGGGTTCATTTTCCGTGCTTTATGAAGCATCTGCCGGGATTTGCGGTCTGCAACATTGGTGACTGTACATGTATTGATAATATAGACATCTGCCCCTTCTTTAAATGGCACGATCTCATATCCATTCTGCTCCAGAAGCTCCTGCATAGCCTCTGTCTCATATGCATTTACTTTGCAGCCCAGATTATGGAGCGCAGCTTTCTTTTTCATTTTACACATTCCTTTCAAAATATTTGGTAATTTGTTTCTTGACTTTTATCTGTCATACTTTTAAGATAGAGATGATAGAAGTATGATAAATAAGGAGGTAACGTACAATGAAAACTGTACAGGTTTATTTAAACTCAATCCAAAAGGTGAACTCTTTTTCTCACGAGCTTGAACAATTCGACAACGACTTTGATCTTGTTTCCGGAAGATATATCGTAGACGCTAAGTCTGTTATGGGAATCTTCAGTCTGGATCTGAATGAGCCAACAACTCTGAATATCCACGCAACAGATTCTGAGATGGGTTCTATTCTTGAAGCGATCAAGCCTTATATCGTAAGCGAAGATCCTAAGTAGGATTCAGGCCAAAAAGCATATATCAAAAGCAAAGCAGCGAAGATAACAGGGCAGTTCTTCTTTTCGAAGGGCTGCCCCTTTTTATTTCACTTTTTCTATTTCACTTCAATGATCTCTGCTGTATCTAACGCTGTCTGCATAAGTTCATCGATCTTCTCTGCCAGATTCTCCTCAGAACGGCGGATAACCTCGATATTCGGCTTTGTGACCGGATGCTTTGCCACGAAAATGGTACAGCAATCCTCAAATGGAAGAATGGAGGTCTCGTAAGTATCGATCTTCTCTGCCACATCTACAATGTCCTGTTTATCAAATCCGATCAGCGGACGATATACCGGCATCGTACATACATCATTCGTTGCAGCCAGGCTCTGCATAGTCTGACTTGCCACCTGTCCGATACTCTCTCCCGTCACCAGTCCAAGGCATCCATCACGTCTTGCGAATTCTTCCGCAATACGCATCATATAGCGGCGCATAATAATAGTCAGCTCGTCATGCGGGCATTTGTCATAAATATACAACTGAATATCTGTAAAGTTCACAACATGTAATTTGATCGGTCCGGAATATCTTGCCACAATCTTCGCAAGATCAACAACTTTTTGCTTTGCACGCTCACTTGTGTACGGCGGTGCATGGAAATAAGTTGCCTCAAGACCAACTCCTCGTTTGGATACCATATAGCCTGCGACCGGGCTGTCAATCCCACCGGATAACAGAAGCATAGCGTTTCCATTGGTTCCTACCGGCATTCCGCCTGCTCCTGGAATAATCTCAGAATAAACATAGATTTCATTTCTCACTTCTACATTTACCAGTACATCCGGGTGATGTACGTCTACTTTGATCTCCGGGAACGCATAGAGAATCGCCTCTCCAAGGTCACGGCTTATTTCCATAGAGTTCTTCGGATATGACTTTCTGGCACGGCGCGACTCTACCTTAAATGTAAAGTTGCGGTCCGGATACATCTCTGCCATATAAGCTACCACGTCTTTTTTCAATTCCTCGAAACCTTTATCCTCCATACGGACAACCGGGCAGATTCCGACCAGTCCGAACACTCTTTTCAAATGTTCCACCGTATCCTCGTAATCATAATCACCCTCACAGTCCACATAGATTCTTGCCTGGGATTTGTGGACATCAAAGTTCCCGTCTACATCCTTTAACGCATAACGCACCTGTCTTACAAGAGCATCTTCAAAAAGATAACGGTTCTTTCCTTTGATACCAATCTCCCCGTATTTCAATAAAAATGTATGAAATCTCATCGATCTTCTCCTCATTTATCTCTAATGTCTGGTATATTTTCTAAGCATCGGTACTATATTATACAGAGTATCTAATGTATAGTCAATCTCTTCCATCGTATTAAACTCAGAAAGACTGAATCTAAGCGTTGCATCCAAAAACTGCTGACCGGCTCCGATTCCTTTTAACACGCCGCTGATCTGCGGATGGTTGGAAGCACATGCAGAACCACTGGATACATAGATACCTTTATCTTCCAGCGCATGCAGAAGAACCTCGCTTCGGATTCCCGCAAATCCAACACTGATAATGTGTGGCGCACTGGTCTCATCATAAAGACCATGGATGGTCGTATCCGGGATCTGCTTCACGCCTTCAATAAAATGCTCCTTCATCGCACGCATCGCTGCAACTTTTTCATCCAGATTTTCATAAATCATCTTCGCAGCAAGACCAATCCCTGCAATTCCAGGTACATTTTCCGTACCGGAACGGACATTTTTCTGTTGTTCACCGCCAAATACGATTGGTTTTATCTTCACATGTTCATCAATATAAAGCACTCCGATTCCTTTTGGTCCATGAATCTTATGTCCACTGATGGAACACATATCCACCTTCAGGCGCTTCGGGTAAATGTGATACTTTCCAAATCCCTGCACAGCATCCACATGGAACAAAATGTTCTTGTTATACGCTTTTACCATGCTGGCAGCCTCCTGGATCGGCTGTACGGATCCCACCTCATTATTCACATACATCACAGATACAAGGATCGTGTCTTCACAGAGTGCATCCTTCAGTGCATCCAGACTGATTCTTCCAAAGCGGTCCACCGGAAGAAATGTAACACGAAATCCTTCCTCTTCCAGATAACGCATCGTATTAATGATCGCCGGATGCTCAATTCCGGATGCAATCAGATGATTTCCTGCTCTTCGATTCGCTTTTGCTGCCCCGATCAATGCCAGATTATCACTTTCCGTACCTCCGGACGTGAAAAAGATTTCTTTCTCCTGCACCTTTAAAAGCTTTGCAAATGTCTCTTTCGCTTCTTTTATATATTTTTCAGCCTCCACGCCCTTACGGTGCATGGAAGATGGATTTCCATAATCTTCACACAATACCTTACAGACCAGATCTCCCACTTCCGGGTATGCTCTCGTCGTAGCAGAATTGTCCAGATATACTTCCTTCATTCTATCTCACTTCCTGTTTTCTTTTTTCCAATAACAGTTGATCACTGTCTCTTCTTATCATCAATATATGTCCCTGCAATTTAATATGTAACTTGCTCCAGTTGAAACATCAGCACAGACAATAGCGCAAGTCCCGCTGTCTCTGTCCGTAAAATACGCTTTCCGAGAGTTATGACCTGGCCGCCTGTCTCACATGCAAGCGCAATCTCATCCGGATCAAATCCACCTTCCGGTCCGATAAATATTCCAACAGACTGTCCCGGCTTTATGGACTGTATCAGTTCCTTTGTGTGGTCCATACCTTCTGCACACTCATAAGGCACCAATACAACATCCAAATCTTTTGCCATCTCAAGGGCTTCCTTATAAGTCTTCACAGACGTCACTTCCGGCACGATCCCCCGCCCGGACTGTTTGGCTGCGCTGGCTGCAATTGTATTCCAACGCTCCACTTTCTTCGCCCCTTTTTTCGCATCCAGCTTCACCACACACCGCTTCATGGAGACCGGGACTACCGCATAAATCCCAAGCTCCACACATTTCTGCACGATCAATTCCATCTTCTCCTGTTTCGGGAGACCCTGAAACAGATAGATTTTTGATGGGAGTTCCGCATCTGAAGCTTTCGTCTCTACGATTTTTAACTGCACCTGCTCCTCTTCAAAATCCCGAACCTGGCAGAGATATTCTTTTCCCTGACCGTCACTGACCGTCACTTTCTCACCAATCCGCATACGGAGCACATTTTTCATATGATTTACATCAGTGCCTTCGATCCGGATTGTTTCTTCCGATACCTGAGAGACATCTACAAAAAAATGCTGCATTTTCTCTTTACTCCTCTAGGCATTCTTTCTTGCTACAACAGATACCCACTCGCCCTGGTGATTCACTTCCAGAACTTCCAGCCCGGCAGCCTTCACAGCTTCTACTACAACATTTTCTTTATCTTCGATAATTCCACTTGTAATATATACAGCACCCGGCTTCATCTGATGAATGATGACCGGCGTCAGCGGAACAAGGACATCTGCCAGAATATTTGCTGCTACAATATCATATTTTTCATATCCAACCGCATCCTGAACAGCCTTATCGTCAATGATGTTTCCGATCATGACCTCATACTGATCCTTGCGGATCCCATTCACTTCCATATTCTCGTGAGTCGCATCAATGGCGCATGGATCAAGATCTGTTCCAAGAGAATGCTTTGCCCCGAACTTAAGCGCCAGCATTCCAAGAATCCCGCTTCCACAACCAACATCTAAAATCTCCGTCTCGGATGTCACATATTTTTTCAACGCCCGGATGCAAAGCTGTGTCGTCTCATGCATACCTGTTCCGAATGCTGTCCCCGGATCAATGTGAATGACCATCTTGTCGCTGTCCTCCGGCTTTACTTTTTCCCAGGATGGGATTACAAGAATGTCGTCTATATAGAATTGATGGAAGTACTGCTTCCAGTTGTTGACCCAGTCTACATCTTCCGTCTCAGATTCCTCAATAGTACACTCCCCTACATCAAGAAATGCACGCATATCTTCCAGTTCTTTTCTCACGTTCATAAGAACCGGCGCCACATCTTCTTCCTCATCCAGATAAAATGTCAAATATGCTGTCCCGTCATCATCTGGGATATCTGGCAGAATATCCACGAACATCTGCTCCTTATCCTGTTCTGTAAGCGGAATCTTATCCTCAATCTGCACACCTTCAATTCCAAGATCTGCCAGCATACTGCTCACAATATCCTCCGCCTGTGTCGTTGTTTTTAAACGAAACTGCTTCCATTTCATAATACTTTCTCCTTCTTTACGTTCATTATCTTCCTTTGATGATACCCGGTTTCTAACCTCGTTATCATTTATTTCATTTCTTCTCTTACAGCCTGTAACGCCGCATCCACTACATGATGCATATCCATATAACGGTAAAGTCCCAGACGCCCTCCAAAGATTACGTTCTCTTCCTTCTCTGCCAGCTCTTTGTATTTTGCATAAAGTGCTGTATTCTTCTCATCATTGACCGGATAATAAGGTTCGTCCCCTTTCTTCCATGTCACCGGATACTCTCTGGAAATAACGGTCTTCTCCTGGGTTCCAAATTCAAAATGCTTATGCTCAATGATTCTTGTATATGGAACTTCATACTCTGTATAATTGACCACCGCATTTCCCTGATAATTGTCTGTATCCAGAATCTCTGTCTCAAAACGAACCGTACGATATTCTAATTCACCAAAACAATAGTCAAAATATGCATCTACAGGTCCAGTATACACTACTTTTTTACCGAGTGGGCGAAGATTTTCTTTTTCTTTCAGATAATCCACATTCAAACGGACCTCTGCGCCTTCCAGCATCTTCTCAATGATCTGCGTGTAGCCTCCCACCGGAATCCCCTGATAAAGGTCATTAAAATAATTGTTATCATAAGTCAGGCGGACCGGCAATCTCTTAATGATCTCCGGCGGCAGTTCTGTCGCACGTCTCCCCCACTGCTTCTCGGTGTATCCCTTGACCAGAATCTCATAAATATCTTTTCCAACCAGGCTGATTGCCTGCTCTTCCAGGTTCTTCGGCTCCTTTACGCCATATTCCTTCACCTGTTCCTCAATCTTAGCCTTCGCCTCTGCCGGTGTGATCACACCCCAGATCTTATGAAATGTATTCATATTGAACGGCATATTGTACATCTGGCCTTTATAATATGCCACCGGGCAATTCGTATAACGGTTAAATGTTGCAAACTGTCCAATGTAATCCCACACCTCTTTATTACTTGTGTGGAAAATATGTGCTCCATACTGATGCACCTGGATTCCTTCCATCTCTTTTGTATAAATGTTTCCACCGATATGCGAACGCCTCTCTACAACGAGGCAGCTCTTTCCTGCCTTCATAGCCTCATGGGCAAAGATTGCTCCATAAAGCCCAGACCCTACAATAATATAATCGTACATAATCCCTCCTGCTGCCTTTTAAGCTCCATTTATGCCTTTCAAACTCCATTTATGCCTTTTAAGTTCCATTTATTAAGAGAGGAATGCATCTTACATTATGCATTCCTCCCTGGTTACTCATTTCACTCTTATTAATCTAGATCAATATAATCTACCTGGAATGTGTCATCCTTCTCAGAATGGCTGCGTCTCTCCTTCGGACGCTCACTGAGCAGATCATCTAAATCATCTACCATATCATCCTCTTCTTCCTCATCCATCACAAATGATTCGAAGTTCTCATCTTCATATAAAGACATATCCGTAATGGTATTAAAATCATCGAATTTCACTGTACGAAGCGGTGCTTCTCTGACTTCATCAAATTTCTCTTCTTCAAAGTCATCATCTGCATAATCATCTTTGTCATCATAACGCTTGCTATCATAACGATCGTCATCATCATCATCGTCAAATTCGTCAAATTCGTCATCATCGTAGTCATCAAAATCATCTTCGTCTACGACTTTTTTCTTTTTGCCTTTTTTCGGAGCCGGCTGAGCTTTCTTTTTATTTTTCTTCTTCGGAGCCGGTTCCGGTTCTTCCTCTTCTAAGTCGATTCCATACTCATCATACAGATCATCCAGCTCAATATCACGGTTACGAAGCTTCACGCGAACCACAATCAAACGGATAATGAGAAGAAGTAAAATAACAATAAAGATAATCGCAAATACTTTAAAATGTCCGTCAATCACATTCTGCATCTTGTCAAAGAAGCCATTTGCCTTTTTCTTAGCATTGCTTGCTCCGGTATCCTGCTTTACATCACATCTCTGATACGTATTCTCCTGAGAATCATACTCGTAGAAATTCTTCGTACCATTGTTGTTTACAGCATACATCAGATAAAATCCATCTTTGTCATTATCCTGCCATACAGGGAATTCCTGTCCGTTCAGCGTCAGTGTTGTCTGCGCATAATTAGATGGCAGCTTCACACTTGTATCACTTAACAGAACAATCGTTGTTGTATCGGAAATATCAATCTCTTCATATGGTGCAAATGTTGCATTTGAATCATCATATAAGAAGAAATTAGAATTACCATCCGCTGATGTCAGATAAGCAAGGTAAACACCATTTGTCTCATTATAAGCCATTGGGCGGTCAGCGCCCTCATAATTCATTGTTGTCTTTGTAAATCCTGCCGGAACAGAAGCTTCTACAAAATCACTCAGCGTATAAGATGTACCGTTCACCTCAACGGTTGCATCACCACTAGCTGCTGTGTCAGCACCTTCTGCTGCCTGAGTATCGTCCACGATCTTAGAAGGATCTCCGGCAGCGATTGTCACTGTAGATTTTCCTTCTGTCAACTTAACCTCTGAACCAGAACTGGATTTCACATCCTGAGATGCTACCGTAATCTCTGTGGAACCTTCTTGCAGTGCCTGGAATGTCATGGTAAATGACACTTCTGAAGAGCCGCCATCTCCTGAGTATGTCAGGGTTCCATCACCACCGGTCACTCCATCGCCGGAATTAAACTTCAATGCACTGGCATCATAAGAAAGTGTTACTGATGAACTTCCAAGAGATCCACTGCTGGATTTTAAAACACATTTTACGTCTACCATATCTCCCACAGCCGTACTCGGATCTGCAAAAGAAATTCTACCGCCAGCTGCATGGGATGTCAGTGTCACGCTGGTAGCCAGCACACATACACAGGCAACTGCAGCCAGTACTTTCTTTAAAAACTTCATGTACTTTACCTCTTTTTTCTATAGTTTCTGTATTTTAAGAATGGTTATACATTATTCTGCACTTTCACCGCCGGAAGATTCTCCGCCTCCGGAGCTGCTTCCACCAGATTCACTTCCGCCTCCGGAACTGCTTCCACCAGAGCTGCTTCCGCCAGATTCACTTCCGCCTCCGGAACTGCCGCCTGAACTACTGCTGCCGGAGCCACTGCCTGATCCGCTTCCTGATGAACCACTTCCGGAACTGTTACTTCCTGATCCACTTCCACTGGAACTGTTTCCGGAATTACTGCTTCCGGAATTACTGCTTCCACTGGAACTCTTTTTAGAGTTTTTGGAAGAACTGCCACTGGAATCGTCATCATAATAGCTGTCCTCGTCCTTTGTGGTGCCTTTTCCGATATCTGTAGATTTCTTCTGAATTCCTGCTCCTATATTCTGTACTGTCTCTGAAGGTGTATATCCATCGTCTCCAAAGAAGAACTGATGTAACTGCTGCACATCATTTACATAACTTGTCGGAATAATGGAACTTCCAATACCACTCAATGTTCCAGTTGTAACATTGAATGGGAAACCTGTTGTCTCACCTAATTTATACTTTTTAAAATCTTTTGCATAAGAAAGAATCTCTGGTAAAGTAAAATTGGTTCCTACTTCCTCAAAAACATCATCTGCAATTTTATTAATTGTTGCCAGATTAGAACTCTGTAATTTTTCTACGACTTTCTGGATGACTAGACGCTGACGTTCTGTACGTCTGAAATCATCTCCCTTTGTATAGCGGATTCGACAATATGAAGTAGCCTGAGCTCCATTTAATTGTTTCAGTCCGCCACCTTCTACGGGTTCATAACTTTTTCCTGTTACTTTAGACGTTTCAACGCAATAATTGTTCATATGTACAGCTTCTTCGTCTGTCAGTTCAATTTCTAATCCGCCTAATGTATCAATCACATCTGACAACGCATTGAAATTCACAGTCACATAATGCTGGATATCCAAATCCAGATTTTTGTTCAATAATGCCACTGCCCCTTCAACACCGCCAAATGAATAGGCCGCATTTGCTTTATTATAGGTTCCGTCTGACTGCTGAAGCAAAGTATCACGATACACAGAACTGATCTTTACTTCTCCTGTTTCCTGGTTCAGACTTGCAATCATAATTGTATCACTACGGGTTCCTTTTCCCAGAGCTGCCTCTCTGGAGTCCACTCCAAATAACGCAACATTCAGATATCCCGTTCTGTGCTCTACTTCCTGATTAATCTCCAATTTATTCGTATCCAGCTGCTTTACTTCCATCTTATCCACTTTACTCGATACATAAGCCGCTGCCGCAGCGCCGCCTCCTACTACGAGCACCAGTAAAATGCTGACTGCGATTACTCCTATCTTCTTTCCAAGTGACCAGGTAGAAAAGCCTCTCTTCTTTCTTCTTCCTCTATGTACTTTCCTATTACTTCTTCTTTGCTTTGCCATCGAAACTTCCTTTCTTTGAACAGAATTAAACAGGTTAATAATATCTTATTTTTCCATAAAATTCAACAAAAATCGTGTTTCTTAAGATTTTTTCCAATATTTAGGACTTGACGTACATTTCAGAATCATCCATTGGGGTAACTTTTTATATCTTTTTCCAAGAAAATATCCAGCATACTTGCAGCCTGACTGGTATACCAGCGTCCAGACTTTTAACGGCTGTCCGCTCCGAATCAGATATTTGGCAGTCGCTTTTACCATACGGATTCCTTCTCCTTCTGACGGAACTCCTTCAAACACTTCTGTATGTTGCGCCTGTGACACTGCAAGATCAAAATTACGATGAAACTGTTGATTTCCCGTATAATTATGTGAATGTATCACTTTTGCATCTGCCACATATGCCACCTTATCTCCAGCTAATATCCTCTTTCCAGCAAAAATCATATCTTCATTAAATATAGTTGGATCTTCAAATCCTCCTGCACTCAAAAGATAATTTCTTCGATAAGCCGCACAGACATCTGAGCAAAAAAATGTTTTGATTCCAAGCTGTGGTAAATCAACTTTTGATTTGATTCTGCTTTTTTCTGGATAATTAAATCGTCTCGTATATCGTTCAATTACGTTACATTCTTCCCTTGGCAGCTGCCTTCCATATGCAATTCCAATCTCCGGATGTTTTTCAAATACATTTGCAAATGTTTCAATTAAACGCTCATCTTCCGGAACCGCGTCTTGAGTCATATACAAAACAATATCAGCTTGTGAAATACTTGCTCCCATGTTTCTTGTTCCACCATGATCAAATTCTTCCGGTCTGATATGCGTGACCTCTATCTGATATGGTTCTGATTCTAATTCTGTCGGAAAGACTCCTGTTTGCGTATTGATAACAATAATCCTGTGTATGGGATATGTCTGCTTTTGAAGTCTGTGTATTAACTCTTGAAATTCTTTTCCCGGCTTATATGTCGGAATTATCACATCTACTTTCAATTTCTTTAACCCCTTTATTTAATTTTCAGAATCATCTCCACCACTTTTATAAGTATAATCTGTCGTTGTTCCGTAAGTTTCCGGATCTACACCTGTCATATAGATAACTTCGTTGCTGATATCCTTTACAGTGTCAGACGGCTCATAATCCTTCTCTCCAAAAAGGAATTCATGCAATTCTCTTACATTTTTTTCAAGTCCTACTGCGGTCACATAAGATCCTTTGTGATTCTTTACCTTTTCACAAGTCGTCACTTCAAACGGGAATCCAGACATCTGCCCTAATTTATAATCCGCAGCATGTGCTGCCAGTCCCAGCATGTTGCTTGTTGTTAAGTTCGTGGAAACCTGAGGCATCACTTTATTTACGATGTTATTCAATGTAATCACATTTGCCTTCTGTGCTTTTTCTACAATCTTCTCCAACACAAGGCGCTGTCTCTGTGTACGTTTGAAGTCCATACCTGCTGTATATCTTATTCTTGCATAGGATACAGCCTGTATTCCATCCAGTTTGTGTACCCCTTCCCCACTTAATTCAGTTGTCTTTCTTCCGACAACCTCTGAAGTCTCTTTAGCGTAATTATTTGTATGGACAACTTCCTCATCTGTCATGTCAATCTCAATACCCCCTAACGCATCTACGATGTCTGCCAGAGCATTGAAATTTACACTGATATATTTTTCAATATCTAAATCCAAATTCCGGTTCAGAAGCGCAATTGCCTCTGTCGGACCGCCAATATTATAAGCCGAATTAGCTTTTCCATACTTCTCCGATGTTACTTTCATCAAAGTATCACGATATACAGAAATTAGATTAATTTCATTTGTCTTATTATTAATACTTGCAACCATAATACAGTCACTCTGCACTCCACCTTCCATCTCTCCATCTCTGGAATCCAGTCCAAACAATGCTATATTGGTATAGTCTCCTGTATCCTTGTAGACTTCCAATTTATCTTTATTCAATGTTGTGGTTTCCATTTTATCCATTACGAACATTCCATACGCCACAACTCCAAGCCCTGCAAGTATTATAATTTCAATCATTATAATGGCTAGTCTCTTCCGGCGCTTTTTCTTTATTCTGCGTTGTCGTTCCAGTCTCTGTTGTCTTTTATTCAGTCGCTTCTGTGCCATTGTTACACTCCCTTTTTTCTAGTACGCATTCTTGTTAATAAACCCTTTAAAGAATGTCAGGAAAATAATTTTAAAATCAAATCCTAATGTCCAATTTTCAATATAATAAAGATCATATTCAATTCTCTTGCGAATAGATGTATCTCCCCTGTATCCATTCACCTGTGCCCAACCAGTAAGTCCTGGACGAACCTGATGCTTAATCATATATCTCGGTATCTCTTCTTTAAATTTTTCTACAAACTGTGGACGTTCTGGTCTTGGTCCCACAAGAGACATATCTCCTTTTAAAATATTAAACAGCTGTGGCAGCTCATCAATACTTGTCCTACGTATAAACTTTCCGATTGGAGTTACGCGCGGATCATTCTTGGTCGTCCAGCCTTTTTTCTCATCCTTCTCATCTTGTACAACCATAGAGCGAAACTTATACATATAAAATGGTCTATTATGTCTTCCTATTCTCTCCTGTTTAAAAATCAACGCTCCCGGTGATGTTGCTTTTATAATAATCGCTGTGACCAGCATAACCGGTGAAAACAGAATAATTGCCACTACCGCACCAAAAATATCAACTGCACGTTTTGCAAATGCATTCAGTACATTGCTATTCAGCGGCACATGCCTGATATTGATGACTGGCATACCAAGTATGTCTTCCGTATAAGGCTTTGTCGGTATGACATTATTGTAATCTGGAACAAACTTTGTATGCACGCCAGATTTTTCACACATATTCACAATATGCGCCAATTTGGAATATTCTGACAAGCCTAACGTAATTACAATCTCATCCATCTGATTTTCCTGCAAAATCGAAGCCAGTTTTTCCGTATCTCCAATCACCTTCACACCTCGATATTCTGTCTGATCCGGTACGTTATCTGCCAGAATTCCATTCACAATATATCCCCACTCCGAATGTGTCAGCACGCGATCCAGATAGCCTTCTGCCGCCCGGCTGTATCCAATCAACAAGACATGCTTCTGATTATATCCCTGCTTTCTGTATTTCCTTAAGACCATGCGTATAAAATTACGTACAATGACCTCTAAGAAAATATTCACACAATAAAATACAAAAAACATCTTACGGGAATAATCCATCATCTTTCCTAAATACAGGAATAAAATCAAGACCATAAGTCCGACCGTGTTGGCCTGAACAATGTGCCATGCTTCCAGTCGTCTTCCTTGCACCCGCTTCGATGTGTACAAATGAAACGCATAGTATAAGATTAAATATAACGGAACAATATAAATCAGCAATTTCATATACTGCTCCAGGGACAGATACCATGACGATAATTCAAAAAAGCCACTCTTGAACCGAATCAGCCATGCCACTCCATAAGAAAATATTATAATCAGTGCATCTAATACTACATGTAATCTATTCAGTAATTTCTGGTTATCTTTTATCACTTTTTTCCACCTGTTCCATCTAATATTCTATCTAAACATTGATTTATTATTCTCAAATTATACTATATATCTTTCTAATCGACAACCCTTGCCCTTGTAACCATTTCTTAATACTTTATTAACATTTTCGTATTTTTTGTTATGTATTCTCTTTCTCTGTTTACAAAACAAGCAAAAATAATGTATAATTCATACAGTTAATATAGTCAGAAATGAGGAATTATAAACGTGACAAATAATCAAATTATTCATTTTATAAAGAAACTAAAGCCCTATAATATTCAAAAAGGACTTCGATATTTAAAGCATTATGGGTTTAAGGAATTTTGTGTACGCCTTTCTGAGCGAATGGAACCAGAAGACGTTCCTTACGGTCCATGGTATGAACAGTACCGTGCAAAACCTGAAGATCTCATGAAACAGAAACAGCATTCTTTTAAACACCAGTCTCTGATCAGCATCGTTGTTCCGGCTTATCACACCCCTGATGTTTTTTTACGTCAGATGTTAGATTCCCTGAAAGACCAGAGTTATCAAAACTGGGAAGTTATTATCGGGAATGCCAGCCCTGACGATTCTCACATGAGATCCATTCTGGATGAATATGCAAAGAATGATGCCAGAATCAAGTCCGTTGATATTCCGGATAATCTTGGCATCTCCGAAAATACAAACGCAGCACTTAATCATGCATCCGGAGATTATATCGGGTTCATGGATCATGATGACCTTCTCGCGCCTGACGCCCTTTTTGAGATTGCGATCCGCTTAGAAGCAAATCCTGATATTGATGTATTTTATACCGATGAGGATAAGGTAAGCACCGATTTATCCGAGCATTTCCAGCCGCATTTCAAACCGGACTTTAACCTGGATCTTCTCCGTTCCAACAACTACATCTGTCATTTCTTTGTAGTAAAACGAACGATACTTAAGCAGGTGAAAGGGCTTGACCCGAAATATAACGGCGCACAGGACTATGATTTCATTTTCCGCTGTACTGAGCTTAGTAAAAATATTGTCCACATTCCAAGAATCTTGTACCACTGGCGTGTCCACAATGCTTCAACAGCGGACAACCCGGCAAGCAAGCTATACGCATATGAGGCTGGAAAGAAAGCTATTGAGGACAATTTAGCACGAAGCGGGGAAAAAGGCTCCGTAAGTATGCGCTCAGATTATGGGTTTTATAATGTTGATTATGCTTTGACAGAGCAGCCGCTTGTATCTATTTTAATTCCGAACAAGGATCACATTGATATATTAAAACAATGCATCCGATCTCTGAAGGAAAAAGCAACTTACACCAATTACGAGATCATTGTGATTGAAAATAACAGTACCGAACCTGCAACCTTTGAATATTATGACAAATTAAAAAAAGATGGAATCCAGGTTCTTTACTACCCTGAATCCGGTTTTAACTACTCCGCTATCAATAACTGGGGTGTCAAAAACTGCAAGGGCGAATACCTTTTATTTTTAAATAACGATATCGAAGTCATCACTCCTGATTTTATTGAGAAAATGCTCAGCAACTGTGAGCGTCCGGGAATCGGTGCCGTAGGTGCAAAATTATATTACCCGGACAACACTATCCAGCATGCAGGAATCATAATCGGTATCGGTGGAATCGCAGGACATGCATTCTTAAATCTTCCACGTGCAAGAAGTGGATATCTTCACAAGGCATCTCTTCAGATGAATGTCAGCGCAGTAACTGCCGCCTGCATGATGGTAAGCCGAAAGATTTTTGATCTGGTAGGGGGATTCGAAGAAACTTTGTCTGTTGCATTCAATGATGTGGACCTATGCCTTCGCATCCAGAAAGCAGGATATCATAATGTATATAATCCTCATGTGGAAATGTATCATCACGAGTCAAAATCAAGAGGAACCGAAAACAGCGAAGCGAAGGCTCGTCGTTTCCAGACAGAAATCGAGTTTATGCGTACGAATTGGATTCAATTATTAAAATCCGGAGATTCATGCTATAATCCTAATTTGACATTAGCCTCTTGGAACTATGGATTACGGGCCGATGGAAAAGGAGTTAAGCCATGGACAAAATAGCAATTGTAATTCCAAACTATAACGGGCTTCGGTATTTACAAATCTGTTTTGATGCTTTAGAGAAACAGACTTATAAAAATTTTCATGTCTATTTCGTAGATAATGGTTCTGAGGATGACAGCTGTTCCTATGTCAGACAGCATTATCCTGACACTTCCATTATGGAATTAGACAAAAACTACGGATTCAGTTACGCCGTAAATGTAGGAATCAAGCAATCTACAGAACCATACGTAATTTTATTGAATAACGACACGGAAGTTTTTCCGGATTTTATTGAAAAATTATACACTAAGATCCGTCAGTCTGAAAAAATATTTTCCTGCAGTGCAAAGTTAATTTCCTACTATGATCATAACAAAATTGATGATGCCGGTAATTATTATAACCTGCTTGGATGGGCATACGCCCGCGGAAAAGGGAAATCCAGTTCCGATTATGAAAAAAGCGAAAAGATATTTACTGCATGCGCAGGCGCAGCCATATACAGACGTGAACTATTAGAAAAAACCGGTTTGTTCGATGTAGAGCATTTTGCATATTTAGAAGATATTGACATTGGCTATCGCGCCAGAATCCAGGGATATGAAAACTGGTACGAACCGTCAGCCAAAGTTTATCACGTTGGCAGCGGCACAAGCGGATCCCGTTATAATTTATTTAAAGTGCGCTATTCCTCACGCAATAACATCTATCTGATTTACAAGAATATGCCACTTTTACAACTTATCATCAATCTTCCGCTTTTATGCATTGGATTTTTGATCAAACTAATCTTCTTCACTTTAAAAGGTTTCGGAAAAGAATACGCAGCCGGAATCAAAAATGGTTTTTCCCTTTGTATGAAGCCTGAGAATAGATCGAAAAAAGTACATTTTAAGCTTCAGCATCTTTCATCATATATTGTAATTGAATGGGAGTTATTCTGTAACCTCTTCCGCTTTATATTTAAATTATAGTATGTAAAAGCCGTCAGCTAAAGTTTCCATTTAGCTGACGACTTTTCTATTCTCTACAAGATTCTGTTACTCGCAATTTTTGTTATTTAAAAATGAAATGTATCTTTCAGTCCTACCCAAAGCTGATCTTTGTCACTTAAGTTCAGTGCTGTTCCATCTTCCAGATGATATCCTTCTGCGGAAGCATTGCCCTTATACTCCCCTACAAGCTGTGGCCATTCTACACCGATCTCAGGGTCGTTCCATGCGAGACCACCTTCATCTCCCGGATGATAGAAGTCTGTACACTTGTAGCAGAACTCTGCAATCTCACTTAAAACAAGGAATCCATGGGCAAATCCTTCCGGAATATAGAACTGTTTCTTGTTCTCTTCTGTCAGTTCTACACCGAACCATTTTCCGTATGTCTCACTGTCACTTCTAAGATCAACAGCTACGTCGAATACTGAACCTTTTACGACACGTACAAGTTTTCCCTGTGGAAACTCTTTCTGGAAATGTAATCCGCGAAGAACACCTTTTGTAGAACAAGACTGATTGTCCTGTACGAACTGCATCGTAAGTCCTGCCTCTTCCATATCCTTCTGATTGTATGTCTCCATAAAGTATCCTCTTGCATCACCATGAACCGTTGGCTCAATGACACAAAGTCCCTTTATTCCACCTGCATTTTTTTCTACTTTAATCTGTCCCATCTTGCATATCTCCTTTTTTTGCGATTATGATGCATACGGGCACACATATATTATGTGTACCCGTCCATTTCATTTTCACTCTTTTTATTCGTCTTACAATGCCTCTTATCTGAGTCTATGCGAATCTTCACAAAGCTTTTAGAGTTCATCTATGTTCAACTCTTTCAGATAACGTCCAAGTGCATCCTGCCAGGTCGGAAGTGGTGTAAAGCCATTCTCCACCAGTTTTTTCTTATCCAGTCTGCTGTTAAATGGTCTTGCAGCTTTGGACACTCCGTACTCTGCAGTTGTAACCGGATCAACTGTAATTCTGTCTTCTCCGTACTCTGTATGTCCCTGTTCTACAGCCTGACGGAAGATTTCTTTTGTAAAATCATACCAGCTGATGTATCCGCCTTCGTTTGTCGCATGATAATAACCATACTTATCTGTCTCGATCATGTCTACAAGCAGTCTTGCCAAATCAAATGTGTAAGTCGGTGTACCAATCTGATCATTCACTACACGAAGTTTATCATGATTTTTTCCAACTTTCAACATGGTCTTTATAAAGTTGTTACCATTCTTTCCAAATACCCACGCAATTCTCACGATGAAGTATTTGTCCAGTGTCTCAGAAACTGCCAGCTCTCCGTCCAGTTTTGACTGTCCGTAAACATTTAACGGCTGATAATCCTTGCAGTCCGGCTTCCATGGTTCTTCTCCCTGACCATTGAATACATAGTCCGTACTGGTATAGACCATCTTACTGTCAAGCTTCTTACATACTTCCGCAATATTTTTCGTTCCTTCTGCGTTTACTGCATGAACCTTATCCTTTTTATCCTCATCTTCTGCAAGGTCAACTGCCGTCCATGCTGCACAATGTATCACTGCGTCCGCATTTACTTCTGTAAGTACTTTCTCTACAGATGCTTTATCTGTAATGTCCATCTGCACATATGGCATAGATACAACCGGTGTACCGTCCTGGATTCCATTATAGCTTTCCGCGATATCGGAACCGATTCCTTCGTAGCCACGCTTTGCCAGTTCATTCATCACATCATGTCCGAGCTGACCTGCTACTCCAGTTACCAGTACTTTCATTATTTCATTCCCTCCCGGTTTGCATACATTTTCTCATAGTAATTCTGATACTCTCCGGAAATGATCGTCTCCCACCACTCCTTGTTATCCAGATACCATTGGATTGTCTTTTTGATACCATCTGCAAATTTTGTCTCCGGCAGCCATCCAAGCTCATTGTGGATCTTTGTCGGGTCGATTGCATAACGCATATCGTGTCCTTTACGATCTGCCACATATGTGATCAAGCTTTCCGGTTTTCCAAGCTCTTTACAGATCATCTTAACGATGTCAATGTTCTTCATCTCGTTGTGTCCACCAACATTGTAAACTTCTCCCACACGTCCGTTGTGGATGATCAGGTCGATGGCTCTGCAGTGATCCTCTACATATAACCAGTCACGCACATTTTCACCTTTTCCATATACAGGAAGCGGCTTATCATTCAGTGCATTTGCAATCATAAGCGGAATCAGCTTCTCCGGGAAGTGATATGGTCCGTAGTTGTTAGAGCATCTGCTGATTGTTACAGGCAATCCGTATGTTCTGTGGTATGCAAGAACAAGAAGGTCTGCGCCAGCTTTTGATGAGCTGTATGGGCTGCTTGTGTGGATTGGTGTCTCCTCTGTAAAGAACATGTCTGGTCTGTCCAGTGGAAGATCTCCGTAAACCTCATCTGTAGATACCTGATGATAACGTTTGATACCATATTTTCTGCAAGCGTCCATAAGAACTGCTGTACCTTTGATATTTGTATCCAGGAATACTTCCGGGTTCTCGATAGAACGGTCTACATGACTCTCTGCTGCAAAGTTTACAACCATGTCCGGATGCTCTTCCTCGAATAATTTATAAACAGCCTCACGGTCTGTGATACTCTCTTTTACAAAACGGAAATTCGGGTTGTCCATCACTGGTGCAAGTGTAGATAAGTTACCTGCATATGTCAGGCAGTCCAGACAAACGATACGATAATCCGGATATTTGTCTAACATGTGAAAAATAAAGTTACTTCCGATAAATCCAGCTCCGCCGGTTACGATAATTGTCATAATTAAAAATCTCCTTTGATATTGCTTAGTCAAAATTTATAAAAATTCTTCGTTTTTTTATTCTTTTATCCTAATACAGATCCTCGCGGTATTTTCCGTCTAAGACATCTTTCAGATATTGACCATACTGGTTCTTTTTCAATACCTCGTAAACTTCCAGAACTTCTTCCTTTGAAATCCAGCCATTTAAATATGCGATTTCTTCCAGACATGCAATCTTACGATGCTGATGTGTCTCAACTGTCTTTACAAAGTTTGTAGCATCTACAAGGCTCTCGTGTGTACCAGTATCCAGCCATGTGAATCCCTGTCCGAGAAGTTCTACATTCAGGTTGCCCTTCTCAAGATATACTCGGTTCAGGTCTGTAATCTCCAATTCTCCACGGGCACTTGGTTTCAGACTCTTTGCATACTCAACAACTTTATTGTCATAGAAGTAAAGTCCTGTTACACAGTAGTTGCTCTTTGGATGCTCCGGCTTCTCCTCGATGGAAATTGCTTTTCCTTCGTGGTCGAACTCAACGATACCGAAACGTTCCGGATCATCTACATAGTAACCAAATACTGTAGCACCTTTGCCTGTCTCAGCATTTTCTACTGCTGCCTTCAGACGCTTGTTCAGTCCGTGTCCTGCGAAAATGTTATCTCCAAGAACCATAGCAACTGTATCATCACCGATGAACTCCTCGCCAATGATAAATGCCTGGGCAAGTCCGTCCGGACTTGGCTGAACTGCATAAGAAAGATGTACACCAAACTGATGTCCGTCTCCTAACAGCTCTTTGAATCTCGGTGTATCCTGCGGTGTAGAGATGATCAAAATATCACGGATCCCTGCATTCATCAGCACAGACATCGGATAATAAATCATCGGTTTATCATAAATAGGTAATAACTGTTTTGATGTTACCATAGTCAGAGGATAAAGACGTGTTCCAGATCCTCCTGCTAAAATAATTCCTTTCATATAGGAACCTCCTTGTAATAGATACAATACATAGTTTTACCATATCTTCTAAAGTTATGGCATGTTCATGATTGCATTATAAAAGGTGACCTTAGGTCACCTTCAAGTACTTTTTATAAAAAATGTAACTTTTTTGTAATATTTAAGAAAATCTTTAGGAATTCCATGCTATAAACACGCCCGCGTCTTTCGTAATCCGGAAGCCTTTTTCCGTCTTTTTCCGCACATAAGTCTGGAATTCTTTATACCGATCCAGTATATACTGGCTTTGATTTCCATGACAGGACAATATATACGATATCAACGGCTCTGGATCCGGAATTACAAGTTCATCTTCGTATGTTCTCCAATGAACATCCGTAAAATATTGCTCCAGTATCTCAGCCCCATTCTCTCTTCCAAATCTTTCATACAGTTTTTCTGCCGATAAAACAATTCTATCATCAAAGCTCTGTACCAATTCACTGACTTCTTTCATATGCTCGCCACCATAGGTACTGCACACAAATCTTCCACCAGGCTTTAATACACGCTTTACTTCCCGGCACACCTGTGATATATCCTCACAGTAAAACAATACATGTCCGGCAACTACCAGATCAAAGCTCTGATCCTCATACGGAATTCTGTGGCAGTCAAAATGCCGGAACCGGAACCTATGGTCTCCAATCCCCACATTACGTCTCGCATCCCGGAGCATACCTTCCGATGTATCTGACAATGTAATCTCTATATTCTCTGGAAGTTTGTCTTTATTTTCCTTCCAGAGTGTTCCATCACCACAGCCGATTTCCAACATCTTCATGCCATCTCTCACACAAAGCTGCTCATAAATCCACGGAAACCATCCCTGTTTATTCACAGAATAAAGACTGTGAAGGTTAATTCTGGCTGATATATTGGACGCATCCTGATACTGGTTCTTCATGCTCTTCTCCATACCCGTCAAGTGAATCAGATTCAGCATCTGGCTCCAGTCAATGGTATGTTCCTTCTGAATCAACTCAGATGTATCCTGTATTGCTTTTTCTACAAGCTGCATCTGCTCAATCTTATCTCTCACAAGCTTCAATTGAATATTCAATGAATTCAGCATGAAATGATAATCTGCATCATCAATGGTCATCTCTCTGATATCATCCAGCGTAAATCCCAGGTACTTCAAAAGAAGAATCTGCTGCAATCTGGCAAAATCTTCATCCGTATAGAATCTTGCCCCTGAATCCGACACATACGATGGCTTTAAAATATTCTGTTTGTCATAATACCTGATTGTCCGAAGTGTCACATGCGCCATCCGCGCAAACTCTCCGGACGAATAATAACCTGGCTTTTTCATTCTACCTTTGTTACACCTTTATTCTTCACATCTGCCAATCAGACAACTCTTCCGATAAAATACCGCACCATACTTCAGCACTTTTTGATACCCCTGAGCATAAATGCTGTCTGCATAACGCATCTCCTCTATCTGATTCAATGCCCTTTCGCCCGCTTTCTTTATATTTTCCAAGCTGTCAGCAATCTTCATTTCCATAATAATCGCCCGGCGCTTTTTCTTATCTTTTATTACAAGATCCGGTCTTCCCAGTCCACTTTCATAATTAGACTCCACAATATAACCTGCATTTGCAAATAATCCCGCTAAAAACGCATGGTAAAAACTCTCTGCATAATCATGGTAGCTGATAGTCTCAAATAAAAGTTCTGATATCAAATCTGACAATCTGCCAGCATCTTTATTCCACAAAGCCTTGAATAATTCACTTCTGTCACGAACAGCTATCCGCTCGTCAAACCAACGCACTACGCTTTTCCTGAAAATATCCATAATCTCTGCATTTGGGATTTTTAAAAATGCTTTCGTTTTCCCAGACACCGGATTTTTAATATCCTTGGTTAGATATCCGGTCAGATACAACACACTCCACAGATTTTCTTCTGAATCTGTCAGATTCTCATACGTCAGGTTTTCTGTAATGTTAACCTCTATCGTCTCACTTGCAAGAAGTTTCTCAAAAGAATCCGTCACATCCATGCCTTCACAGGATAAAAATGTACGGATGATATCATTATGACTAGTATTTTCCCAGAAATTCTCCGGTTCGCTTTCTGATTCGAATGCCAGTTTATTTAAATAACACAACACATCCCACGGGCAATAAATCTCTGTCTTTCCAAAACAGTATCCATCATACCACTTTTTAATCCGATCGAAATATTCAAGATTACCAGTATTCTCTAAAAGTTTTCGTACTTCCTCATCGGTAAATCCAAAAAAGCTGCTAAATCTTTCATCTGCAATGGTATCTGCCACAAAATTATTGGTACCTGTAAAAATATTCTCTTTCGAAATACGCAGACAGCCTGTGATTACTGAAAATTTAAGTGATGTATTATCCTTTAACGCCTGACTCATCATTGTACCGATTACATCCAGCATCTCGTTATAATATGCCCTGGCTCCTGCCTTTGCCATCGGCACATCATATTCATCAATCAGCAGGATCACCTGTTTTCCATAGTATATCTGTATCATACGCATTAATATCCTAAGTGAAATCTGTACATCTGTTTTATTTCCCTGACGACGCTTCAGTCTGGCAAAAATTTCTTTATATGATTCATCAATTTCAGCGCATTTTTCTAAGTAGGCATGTTCTACATATAGCTGTGAAATAATGGATTGCAATAATCCATATGCATCTTCAAAGGTTTCCCCACCTGCATCTTTAAAGCTAAGAAAAATTACCGGCCATTGATTCATCCACAATTCACAAAGCTTTTGATCTTCAGCAATCTTCAAACCTTCAAACAAGGCTTTGCTATCTCTGCGAATATCAAAGAAAGAAGCCAGCATACTCATGACAAGTGTCTTTCCAAATCTGCGAGGTCTTGCAAAAAGTGTGATCTCCGCAGGTTCTGTCTTCACCAAAGCACGAATCAGTTCCGTCTTATCCACATAGTAATAATCATTTTTCCTAATCTTCTCAAATTCAGAAATACCAATCGGGATATTATATCGAATCACTTTTCCACCTCCATGCCAAATATATTTTTATTATAAAGCAACTCCCGGCTTTCCACAACGGAAAACCGGGAATTCAAGTTTCTATACTATTTCTTTTTCAAATATCCTTCCAGACAATCTCCATTTAGTACAAATAACAATATGTAGACAGGTACATACAAATACAAATATCTTGCTCTTGCCTCAAATAATAATTCAAACAATGTAATACCTATAATACATAATTTCAAAATCAACTGTATGTTACTTTGGTAAGGTTTTCTTTTTAATCCTAAGATTGAGGAAATTCCTACGCCTACCAAAACCATAACCCATAACAATTGTACTATCTGCGAATATATTCCATAATACTTGCCATCATTATAATATATATTTTTCAAAAAATGTGACATCCTAGAATTATTTTCAGGTACAGCAGCATAAAAATTACCTTCTCCACCCCACGCATACGTACCATTATTATAGTTTGTCAACATTTTTTTCGTAAGAAATTTTGCATATCCTGCTATTCCATAATCTTTCAATCTTTGTTTCGAAACTTCTAAATTTGTTTTTGTCCTTTCTTCTACAGTTTTACAACTTCCGGAAATTGCAACATCTTCTTCTGACCAAACTCCTCCTCGTTCCGGATTTAAGCCCATCATAAAAAAGTGTGTTAGACCAAATTGACGGTTTTTATCTTGTTCAAATCCCTCTGTATTATATAGGTTATTCAATCCACCTGCAATTACAGCTATCAGCGCAACCGAACAAACCATCACTACACCTTCTTTTATCCAAAATGGCTTTTCATATTTGTGAATATTTTTTAGTAATTCGGTTATTATAATTGCTATTATAACAATTGCTACCTGAGGTTTTATACAATATCCCAAATATCCTGCAACCAATATAACAAAACTCTTAACATATAAGTTGATTCTCTCTTCTGCATATATGTATATGACAAAAATAGGGAAGAATAATGCAATTGCATCTGAATAACAGATTACATTCCACGGTGATACACCTAACAAAACAATCGCTAATATATACCCTGACAAAGAATACTTGATTGATACATGTTTTCTGGCAATTGCATAAATCATCCAACAGCTCATTGATGAAATTGCACAATTAAAAACAATTATAACCATCAATTGATATGCACCAGTAAAAATTCCCAGTTTTTCATTTATGCGCAACAATGCATAATATATATGAACAAGAAATAAATTATTCGGATATGTTTTAAAATATACTTCATTCATACTGGTAACATCTGCTTTTCCCAACAATGTTCTTGCAGCCGGAATAATATAAGCACCTGAATCCCAACCTGTTTCAAAGAAAATATTATAACAAATATATAATTCTATAAAAAATAAAACTATAGTTGCCACCAGTACCAATCTATTCATATTTATTTTTTGAAACGTTTTTTCTTTAACTTTTTTACAATATAAATATATAATTAATAGCGAAGCAATAATCAGACCTATATTACCTATCTTCCAGTTAACTTTTCCTGCATAGTCAATTTTATTTGCAATGCAAAGAGCTGCTATAATCCATACAAACAAAAACAACAGAATAATATTGATATGTACCCTCTTTACTGGACAATCAGTAAGGAGGGTATTTTTATGCGTTATAGTTATGAGTTTAAAATGATGTGTGTTGAATTGTATCATTCGGGTTCGTATCCTGACATCCCAGAGGGGCTGAATCCCAATACTCTCAAAAGGCATATACGAGAATGGTCCAGATTGGTTGATTTACATGGTCCAGAAGTTTTAAAACATAAGGTGTTTAATAAGGTATGGACACCCGAAGAAAAACTTGAACTGATTTCAAAGGTTATTGCAGGCACACCAAGAACGAAAGTTGCCATAGAAGCAGGCATTAATGCAGGACTGCTTTATCAATGGGTACACAAATATGAATTACAAGGATATAATGGGTTGGTAGAAAGTAAAAGAGGACGACCAACAAAGGAACCGAGAATGAAAAAATCAACAAATCCATTACCTTTAACAGAATCGGAACGAGAAGAACTGATACGCTTGAGAACTGAAAATGAATATATCAAAGCCGAGAATGAAGTAATAAAAAAACGGATTGCCTTGAGGCAAGAAAAATGGGTTGCGCAACTCAAGGCGAAAAAGCAGCAATCATCAAAGAACTCAGAGAAAAAGGATATCAACTAAAGTATCTCCTAAAAGCAATGCATATGGCTAAATCTACTTACTATTTTGAGATTAACAGAAACGATATTGTTGCCGAACGCAATCAAGAAGTACTAGAAGAAATAAAAAATATTTTTGAGGAGAACAAACGCAGATATGGCGTAAGAAGGGTTCACCAGGAACTTATTAATCGCGGGTATCAGGTGAACCATAAGAGAGTTCAGCGTCTTATGCATGAATCAGGATTAGCCGGCAAACGACCAAAGGAAAAATATCATTCCTATAAGGGACAAGTTGGTAAGATTGCTGATAATATAATAGGCAGAGATTTCAGCACAACTTCGCCTTTACAAAAATGGACCACAGATGTGTCTCAATTCAATTTTTCATGGGGAAAGTGTTATATATCGCCAGTGCTAGATATGAATACAAACGAAATTATTTCATATGATTTATCTAGGACTCCTAATCTTGGCCAGATAGAAAGAATGCTAAATAAAGCTTTTGAAAAATTTCCTTCTGTCGAAGGATTAATATTTCATTCTGATCAGGGGTGGCAGTATCAGCATGTCAATTTTAGAAATGCCTTACAAGAACATGGCATTGTACAATCCATGTCACGGAAAGGTAATTGCTATGACAATTGTATTATGGAGACATTCTTTGGAAGATTGAAAAATGAGATGTATTATGGTTATGAGAAAGACTATTCTTCCTTCGAAGAATTCTCACAAGCGGTTGAAGAATATATAGATTATTATAATAACAAAAGAATTCAGGCAAAAACAAAATGGATGCCACCTGTACAATACAGGATAGCATCCATGTGTTCAGCCTAGTTCATAAATATGTGTCCAGGATTCTGGGTACATATCATATTAATTGTTCGTTGTAAATACTCTTTTATATTATTCACTTTCCTATTCCTCAATTACACAAAGTTTTTTTATTCAAAAATAGCTTATCAGCAATATTCTATTTATTGTTATCCGTTCTTTCACTAATAATATATCTTGGCCGATGCTTTACTTCCATATAAATTTTTCCTATATATTCTCCAATCACGCCAACACAAATCAACTGTATTCCACCAATAAAAGATACAATACAAACCATACTGGCCCATCCTGCAACAGTTTTTCCCAATATTGCCATAACAATTGACCAAATCACCCCTGCAAAGCTTAACATTGCAATTGCGATTCCAAGCCCAGTAATCATACGAATCGGCTTTATGCTTAGACTGGTAATTCCATCAAATGCCAAAGCAAGCATTTTCCGAAGTGGATAATGACTCTCCCCTGCAATACGCTCATGTCTTTCATAATATACAGATGTGCTTTTAAATCCTACTAACGGGAACATTCCACGAAGGAATAAATTTACTTCTTTAAAATTTTCAAATTCCTTTAATACCCGACTAGATACCAGCCTGTAATCTGCATGATTATAGACGACTTCTGCTCCCATGGCATTTAACAATTTGTAAAATCCTTGTGCTGTAAAACGTTTAAAAAATGTATCTGTCTGGCGGTTGCTGCGAACACCATAAACAATTTCACATCCATTTAAGTATTCATCCACCATTTTATCCATAGCATTTATATCATCCTGGCCATCACAGTCAATGGATATTGTAATGTCGCAATTATCTTTTGCTTCCATAAGTCCCGCAAGAACCGCATTTTGATGTCCCCGATTCCGACTTTGACTAATTCCTATATAATGCTCATCAGTCTTTGCCAGTTCACAAATAATCTCCCATGTCCGATCCTTACTTCCATCGTTAACAAACATAATTCTGCTTTTATCACTTATTTTTCCTTTATTAACAAGACTCTTTATCTTTTCAAGAAACATGGTACTAGTAATTGGCAAAACTTTTTCCTCATTGTAGCATGGAATAATAATATATAATACTGCACTATCTTTCATACCGCTTTTTCTCCTACCTTTTTTAACATATACTCACTGTAAAGCTAGCTTCACTTATTTTTCCGGACGATTAAATTATCCGAAGAGCCACATATTCTTCTATATGCAAACTCTCCGGACAAATAATAAGCTGTTTTTTAGTTGTCTTCACATCTTGATTTACTCAAAACGATTCATATATCCAGGATATTCTGCATGTCCTGACTCTAATGTATTTCCTTCTACAGTAATCTTTATCTGTTCACAGCCATAAGCATCTGAAAATGTATTTACAACACTTCCAATTGTGTAATACTCTCCGGTTGTTCCCATACTGCAAACATATGCGCCAAATGCTTCATTAAAATCCACATCCAGACTCTTCACACCATCCACAATTTGTTCTTCACATTTTAATACCTGAATATCTGAAGGCAACACAGATTTTTGAACTAATGCATTCACAATATTCTCTGGTGTCAATTCATCAATCTTTACGCTCTCAGATACAAACTCCGTTGCATCATCATTACTTACATAAAGCTGAATTTCAACAGACTTGTCCTCATTTGAATCTGTATCTTCTGTTTTTTTATCAGAATCTGGCTCTGATTGATCAGCTTTATTTTCATCTGACTGATCAGCTTTATCCTTATCATCTTCCTGCTGCTCTGTCTTCTGATTATCAGATTGAGATGAATCTGTACCTGCAGAATTACTACAAGCTGAAACTGATAAGATAATTCCAGTTAACATCAATACTATTATTCTTTTTTTCATAGCCGGTCTCCTCGTATCAAATATTTATCTTCTTTTTACATATACAATATCTTTTTCAAATCTGCCAATCCATTCTCATAGTCCGTATGTAATTTTTTCATAACTGACATATTATTCCGAACCATCTCTGTTCTTTCTTCCTCAGTCGGCATATTTCCTTCCAGAAAATCTTCCAGTTTGACATATCCCAAGCCATTTTCCACAAAGTCTCCAACCTTTTCTGACTTCATAATTGGAATAATACCGTATTTAATATAATCAATTAATTTTGTCGGACAGGCTACTTCATTCACTATAATATCATCTCGAAGCATAAAACCATAATCTGCCTTTTCATACTCTAATTTTAATTCTTCTGCAGATAATGTATCCACTCTCCAACTATCCGGCTGTGTTCTATTTCCCCATAACTTCAAAAATTCCTCTGTGTCAGAAACATACATTCTGAAATCAAATTCATTTCTTCTTTTCTCTATTGCTTCCTGCATTGTTGGAATCAGCTGCCACTTTTGAAGGCCACCTGCATATATCACAGTTGGCTTTTCAGTCTTCTCATTCTTTATGAGCGTACTTTCTTCCCGGTCATTATCTTCATTGTTCATAGGAAGTAAAATAAAAGCAGCTTTACATTCCGGATATTTTCTCATAATATGTCTTTTCATTGCCTGATTCGCTACAATGATATAATTTGCATTCGTTATAACAGCTTTTTCTTCTACACTCATCTGCTCTGCAATATCTTCATGTCCCATAAACTGCAGCTCTTCCGGTACAACTCCGTGAAAATCATAAAATGTAGTAACTCTCGGATTTTTTACAATATCCTCCAAAGACTGATATACACTATGTATATATACTTTTCCTATTTTTTCTGCAATCATTGTCACCCATGCACAATGCTCTTTTTTCTGTGGATTGTATTTTATTGAAATATAATCTTCTGAAACTTCCATCACTTTCGGCAAGGTCTCATTAAGCCCATAATCTTTCGACATGTACACTTTTATCTGCTTATCCTGAAACAACGCATCAATATTCTTGATTCTTCTCGAATAGCCATCTGGCAAGTCAATACTTTCCAAAGGTGCCAATACACACATGCTGCTGTCTGCTTCATGCAGTTTACTTATGACTGAAATATTCTGATCCAGACTCTTCTGTTGTATTTGATAAGACTCTTCCAGATATTTCACATTATCTCTGATTACTTTTCCATGTCCTTTTACAGCAGTCAGCGGATCTGCTTTTACAATTCTTGGATCCATTTTACCACTCAAATGTTTTACCGATGCTGCAACCTGTTTTCCCTTACTTGGAAATGCTTCATTTCTTCCACGCATACTATGCACACTTTCCACTGCGCGATACATCTTTGTAGACTGAACTATATTAATTACTTTTTCTTGTTCCCCTAATGCCCGATTAATTTTCTCAACACTCTCTTCCCAATCATTCATAACTATTTTCTCCCCTTTTCCAAAAGAATATCAACAATCCGCTCGCTTGCCTTTCCATCCCCATATGGATTTGCAGTGTCACTCATCTTTTTATATTCAGTTTCGCTATCCAAAAGGTTCTCCACCGCTGCGCAGATATCTTCCTTTTTCGTTCCTACTAATTTCAATGTTCCTGCTTCTACACCTTCTGGACGTTCTGTTGTATCCCGAAGTACCAGTACTGGTTTGCCCAAGGCAGGAGCTTCTTCCTGAATTCCACCACTGTCTGTCAAAATCAAATATGAATGATTAATCAGATTATGAAAATCTGTCACATTTAACGGATCTATTATTTTAACTCTCTCTTCTTCTCCTAAAACCTCTTTTACGCATTCTCTGATTTTAGGGTTATAGTGCACTGGATATATTACCTTTATATCGTCATATTTGTTAATAATGTACTTTATGGATTCAAAAATATTAACCAGTGGCTGTCCAAGATTTTCTCTTCTGTGAGCTGTCAGCAAAATCACTCTGCTATCCCCACACCATTCTTTCCATTTCATATCATGCTTTTCCGAAATCGTCGTCTGTAATGCATCAATAGCTGTATTGCCTGTAACAAAAATCTTTTCTGCATCCTTGCCTTCATTTAGCAAATTATTTTTTGAATGTTCTGTTGGGGCAAAGTAGTAAGAAGAAATAATATCCACAGCCTGGCGGTTAAATTCTTCCGGATACGGAGAATATATGTTATTCGTACGCAATCCTGCTTCCACATGCCCAATCGATACCTTTTCATAAAAACATGCCAGAGCTGCTGCAAATGTAGTTGTTGTATCACCATGAACCAGCACTACATCAGGCTTTTCTTTATTCAACACTTCTCTCATGCCCTGCATGACCAAATATGTTATATCGTACAAAGTCTGATTTGCTTTCATAATAGAAAAATTGTAATCCGGTTCAACTTTGAAAACTTCCAACACCTGCTCCAGCATTTCTTTATGTTGTCCTGTAACACACACAATACATTCCATGCCTTCCTTTTTCTTGATTTCTTTTACAACCGGACACATTTTTATTGCCTCTGGTCTTGTCCCAAACACCACTATTACTTTCATTCCCGTTCCTCTCTTTTGAATCCCCATAAAATATACCGAATAACCTCTTCTATTTGAACACCTTACTTAACCAGCCGACAAATCCTAAAACATAGATAATAAATATAGCCGTCACAATAAATGTCTCAATATCAAATCGATGTGTCACTGTGCGTAATACCATTACACCTTCGGCCTTCTCGCCTTTTACTATAAATGTGGCATCTTTTACTCCCCCAGGAACTGCATAGACGAGTACCTGGCTTCCTTCTTCACATTGATCCACAGTTAATTCAAATGTATATTTCTGTCCTTTGCAGCCTTCAACTGTTTCAAAGCTAAATTTAAAGAATTTTCCTGCCTTGATTTTTTCCAGTGACGTCTCTCCGCTTGCTACTACTTTATCAGACTCGTCTTTCAGTACATAACTTACCGTTTTGTTCTTTGCCTCTCCTGTCACAGACATCTTTACGTTAACACCGTCCAGCTTTTCTTCTTTTGAGATAAATGTCTGTTCCAGTTTTTCACCTTTTTCCAGTCCTACGGCCACATATTTTGTCGTATCGACCTTTCTGTCATATATTGCGTTATTCTTATCTATCACAGCATAAAAACTTGTAAATACCACTAATATAATCGCAAAAATAACCCAGCCTAATTTTTTCTTCATTCTCCTGCTCCATTCTAATATGCTGTTCTGTATACCTCAGCAATTTCTTTACACTCACCAAACATTTTCACATTTCCTTTTTCAAGCCATACCGCTTTATTGCACAGCTGTTCCACCTGATCAATGCTATGTGATACGAATAAAAGAGTTGTTCCCTTATCCAACATCTCCTGAATTCTTCTCTGACATTTTTCCTGAAAGCGGAAATCTCCAACTGACAATACTTCATCACAGATCAGTATTTCCGGAGTTCCAATGGTCGCAATTGCAAATGCAAGTCTGGATACCATACCGGAGGAGAAATTCTTGACCGGTACATCAATGAAATCTCTTAACTCAGAGAACTCAACGATTTCATCGTAATGAGCCTCCATCTCTTCATGTGAACGTCCCATCAATGCTCCATTAAGATAAATATTCTCTCCTGCCGTCAAATCAAAATCAAATCCTGCTCCAAGCTCAATCAGTGGTGCCACTTCACCTCGCACAGCTACGGATCCTTTTGTTGGTTTCAGAACACCTGCAATAATCTTAAGCATCGTACTTTTACCGCTTCCATTAAGTCCAATCAGTCCCAGAGAATCCCCACGCTTCAGTCCGAAAGAGACATCTTTCAACGCCCAGAACTCGTTCGTGGATATCTGGCTTTTCAAAGTTTTTATAAAATATTCTTTTAAACTGTCTACTTTTTCAGATGCAAGAGCAAACCGCATAGACACATGCTCTACACTGATAATATCTGTATCATTCATGATTCTCTTCTCTCCTATATATCCAATATAAATGTATCCTGACGTTTGTAAAATACATACAGACCAAGCACCATAACAACTGCTGTCTCAACTGCTGCCAGCAAAATGGATGAAATACTCGGCAACATATTATTGATCATAACATCACGAAACATGGTCAGAATATTCGTCAGCGGATTCAGTAATACAATCTTTTTCAACCACTCTGGAAGAATTGACATCGGATAAATAACCGGAGTCAGATACATAAGCGCTGTAACAAATACAGAGTACAGATGCATAATATCACGGAACTTCACAGTAATTGCTGATAATAAAAGTCCTACTCCCAAGGAGAAGAATACAATAAAAAATAACGGAATCACTGATAATAAAACTGTATAATGTAACTCTACACGTAATGCAAGCATTACAAAAATCAGCGCTGTAAATGATGCAAGCAGGTTAATCGAACTTGAAAATATACGTGATAATACAAACATATATTTCGGCACATAGATTTTCTTAATCAATGGTCCGTTCGCAACAATTGCCCCCATCGCGTTCGTCGTAGATTCATTAAAAAAGTTAAAAATCAATTGTCCGCTTAATAAATATACCGGGAAATATTCCACATCAAATTTGAACATATTGGAAAATACTACGGATAGGACAACCATCATAAATAATGGATTTAAAATCGTCCAAAAAACTCCCAGAATAGATTTTCGATATTTTGTCTTAATATCCCGCATAATCAACTCATTTAATAATGGTCGAAACTTTTTAAAATTCTGTATATACGTTGACACTTTATTCCTCCAAAAACACAAAAATATAGTAGACTGGATTTTTGTTACTAATAACCAATCTACTATATTATACAAAACTAAATATTCACTGTCAACGACAGCAGTTATCTATCATCCGCCAGGCTAAAGTCATTCTTTGCAAGTGTAAGGTTCCGATTATAGAATGGATCTCCCTCTTTTAATATATCCTTCCACCTGTCCTGGAAAAGTGCTATTTCAGAATTAAACCGGCGGACCTTTTCATCGGTATCTTCCATTCCTCTGGATTTTGATTCATAGTGATTCAGCTCAGCATACGGATCATACACAATCCAATATCCTGCTTTTCGAATCTTCAAGCACAGATCCACATCATTAAATGCCACGGCATACCGCTCATCAAAGCCTTCCACTTCTTCAAATACTTTACGTTCTACCATCATACACGCAGCAGTTACAGCACTGTAATCCTGTACAAGCGCAATTCTTCCACAATATCCAGTATCTTCATGTGCGTATCCCACAAATGCATGTCCTGCAACACCGCCAAGACCGACAATAACTCCTGCATGCTGGATTGTCCCGTCTTCATAATAAAGTCTGGCTCCTACTGCTCCTACCTCCGGGCGCTGGCACTGACCAAGCATTTCTTCAATACAGTCTGCATTTACAATCTCAGTATCATTGTTTAAAAATAACAGATAATCTCCATTTGACTGATCTACGCCTGCATTATTAATCGCCGGATAATTGAATCCCTTTTCTTTCCAGTAAATCACTTTGACTTTCGATATTTCTTTCTGGATTCGATCATAATATTCAAAGGTTTCTTTTTTCTCACTGTTATTTTCCACAATAATGTATTCCATGTTCTGGTAAGCATTCACTTCTTCCAGCGAACGTAAGCATTTATCCAGATCCTCTGTATGGTCTTTATTCGGAATAATAACTGAAACTAAAGGATTTTCTTTCACCTGATATTTCACATGATAGCAACCTTCTACTTCTGAATCCAATACTTCCGCTTCTATCTGATGCCGTTTCAGATAAGCTTCCAGCGCTTTTCTTTCAGCCTGTTGCTTTTTCAGCTTATCACCAAATTCCACATTTCTTTCATGATATAAAACTTTTGCCACATGGTTGATCCGACTGGTATGTTCTGTGCACCGCAAAATGTAATCATACTCCAGCGCATCTTCATATTCTGGATTTAACGCACCTGCTTTTTCAACTAAATCATGTTTTATAAGACACAGATTTGAAATATAGTTAAAGCTTCTAAGCATGTCCGGATTATAATCTGTTTTGAATTGCGGATCATAATAATTACGTCCCTGCACATCCATCTTATCTTCATCTGTATAGGTAAGATCTGTATCCGGATTCTTATGAATTGCTGTCACACATTCATATAGTGCATCTGGTGCTAAATTGTCCTTGGTACATACAAATGCAATATACTTTCCTTTTGCCATATGCAGTGCCTGATTCAGACACTCTGCTCTGCCAGAATTTTCATTTTTCTGAATGACTCTTATTCTTGAATCTTCTCCTATAAGAGTTTTTAAATTATCTTCTTCCTGTATCATCAGACAAAGTTCCCAGTTATCATATGTCTGATTCACCACCGATTGAATGAATCTTTTTAAATACTTCTTAGACTCTCTTTCAACAACCGCCAGCAGAGATATCTTAGGTGCACACTCCCATTTCTCATTTCTTTGCCGCTGTAGTTCTTTTTTATCCGGAGTATATAGCTTTAACCAGTTCTTATAAGTAATCTTATCCTTTTTTAACAATTTTCGCTGTATTTTATCATAAGTTCCTTTCACACCATACTGATGTAAAGAATCATTTGTTTTTTCAACAATCCGTTCTATCTTGGAAAATTTATTAAAAAGCGAATGACTATCGGGATAAATCGAAATGCACGCTGCTTTATCAGCAGTCCGCAAATACATTTTTAAGGCATCCGTATTGGCATTGTTTGCAATTATCTCAAAACCTTTAATATCTTCCGTCTTTATTTCTGGAAGAATCGCTTTCACATCTGGTCTTGCCTCTGCCCGCCGCTCAATTTTCAGTTTTTCTCCATGGCATTTTATAGCGACTTTTGTATCTCCTGTGTTTTCATACCATCCCTTGATAATAACCTGATTATCCCGCATCTGTACATTCTCAACCTTGCAGGCTAATTCAGCACATTTCGTTTTTAACTGGCTCACAGAAATCGTTTTTACCAACTTCTTATCTTTTTCATCAGACTGCACAATTCTAAGCTTACTGCCCTGCTGCCAGTTATCCGGCAGCCTGACCCATACATAATACTGCTTTGTAAGAGTACCTTTTTGCTGCATAAGAGAAAGTGGAAGTTCATGCTCTTCCACTTTCAAATTCAGCTTTTTCCCGTCTAACACAGCAAAAAGCCGTTCTCCACTCATTGTATCCTGTCTGAAACTTCCAACCATAAATAACACATTTTTATTGTAAATATGGAATCTATAGTTTTTGATATAAAATAAATTTTTCACCATAAAGTCTTCCTCAAACAATCTATTGTCTCAGATCAAAATTATTCTCTGTCAGTGTCAGGTTCGGATTATAGTATGGGTCTCCCTTTTCCAGAATATCAAACCATTTCTCATGGAAAGTCTTAATCTCACCCATAAAACGTCTAACCTTTTTCTCACTGTCCTCAATTCCTCTGGACTTCGATTCATAATGATATAACTCTGCATATGGATTGTATACAACAAGATATCCGGCTTTTCTTATCTGCAGGCAGAAATCAATATCATTAAATGCGACAGCTAATTCCGGATCAAATCCGCCTGCTGCTTCAAATGCTTCCTTTTTCACTAGCATACATGCTGCAGTTACTGCATTAAGATCATGTGCAATCATTGCCCGTCCAAAATATCCCGGCGACTCATGAGCCTGTCCTGCAAATGCATGTCCTGCAACTCCCTGCAATCCAATAATAACACCTGCGTGCTGTATAGTTCCATCTTCATAGAATAATCTGGCACCTACAATTCCAACATCTGTCCGCTGACAATACCCCATCAGTTCTTCCAGACAGTCCTCATTGATAATCTCGGTATCATTATTCAGGAATAAATAGTAATCTCCCTGTGCAAAAGATACTCCGTAATTATTAATAGCAGAATAATTAAATTCCTTATCCCATGTGACCACTTTCACCTTCGGATTTTCTTTCTGTAGCTGATCATAATATTCGAACGTTTCTTTATTCTCACTATTATTCTCTACAATAATGTACTCAATGTTCTTGTATGTTGATTTTTCTTCAATAGAGTGAATACATTTATCGAGATCATCCGTATGGTCTTTGTTCGGAATAATAATGGAAATCAACGGTTTCTCTGCTACCTGATATTTACTTCTGTAAATGCCCAGATATTTCGTTGACTCTACTTTTGCATGAATTCCAATCCGATCATAATGAGCCTGCACTGCTCTTGCACCAGCCCCAAATGCATACAGCTTGCTTTCCGGATTCTCTGCCGTAGAATCCTTATGTGCACGCCAATGATATAGTACCTTCGGAATATGCATTACATGCTGTGCATGCTCCACACAGCGCAGCACAAAATCATAATCCTGTGCCCCGTCAAATGCCCCGTTCAGCATGCCTGCTTTTTCATACAGGTCTTTCCGTACTGTTGTAAAGTGACAGAAATAATTGGTTCCCCGTAACATGTCAATATTAAAGTCCGACTTGAAATGTGGCTGGAAAAAGTCCGATCCGTCCATCGAAATCTTATCTTCATCTGTATAAATCATATCCGAGTCCGGAGTCTTATTTATCAGTTTTACACACTCATACAGAGCATCCGGAGTAAGAAGATCATCATGATCCATAAATGCAATCCAGTCCCCGGTCGCAATCTCTAAAGCCTTGTTCGTATTCTCAGATATCTGTAATGCAGTTTCATTACTGACCACCTTGATTCTGGAATCCTCTGCAGTATACCGTGCCAGTTCCTGCTCAAGTGGTGACGGTATTCCACTTCCGTCAGAAAGGCACAATTCCCAGTTACTGTACGTCTGTGCCTTCACTGAATCAATCATTTCTTTCAAAAATATATGGTCTGTCTTATACAATGGCACTACAATAGAAAACTTCGGCAAATATCCAAATTCTTTTTTTCGCTGTAACTGCAGTTCTTTTTCATCCGGTATATGAATTCTTCTCCAATGCTCGTACAGATTGAATTCTTTCTTTGAAAGTTTCATCTTCGCCCGTTCGACCACATCCTGGATTCCATATTCCTTCAGATATATCATACTTTTTGTCTGATATTTCTTTATCTTCTGAGTGACTTTCTTTACCTTTGTTTCCTTTAATGTAATTCCATATTTAGAACTCCGGTCACCATCTTTTAAATATACATATACAGCTCTCGGAAGTTCCCCCTTGTATTTGATTTCAAATCCAAAAATATTCTCTTCCTTGCATTCCGGATAATAATAAAAAGCCTCTGCATTCTTATTGTTCCGGATTTCAACAGGAAGTTCTCTTCCACGTTCATCCTTCACAACAACATCTACATACGTAAGGCGGAGACACCAGCCTTTAATCGCAAAACCGCGAGTGTCATATTTTTTACTTTTCACTCCACATTCAAGATTTTTCTTCATCTTTTTTAATTTTGAAACAGATGTTGAATAATCTTTATATTGCACTCCGCTTGCCAGATCTGTAATCACAAGCTTTAATTCTCTTCTCTGCTCCCAGTTCTTCGGCAGACTCACACATATTCTGTACATATACTTCGGTTTCCGCTGTCCTGGCTCAACCTTCATAAGTACAACTCCTGTATTAATCTCTTTTTCTATCCGATACTCCAGGTGCTCCTGATCCAATAAGACAGTTATCTTATTGCTTGTCTCATCACCTTTTGTGAACCAGCCACTGATAAAAAGCTGTGTTCTGTCTATCGCATGAAATCTACATTGTGTCATAATAAAACGTTTATCCATTTTTGTCTCCAATCATGTTATAACATTCGTACATATATAAAGTTCAAAAATACCTGCCACAGAGCAAATCCACCTGCAGCCATCATTACCGCCGTCTGGTAATTTTCAACCTTCATTTTACATTCTATCTTGTCATTCTGCAAACACAAATAAATCATAAAAATGAATGGCAGGTAATATCTTGCCTGAACTCCAACTATTGCTGTGTATCCAACTTCTGTAAATGAAAGATACAAAGCTGTCCATATAAGTACAACCGTACAGGCAATAAAAAATAACATTGCTATTCGATGTTTATTATTCAATTTTTTTACATTTTTTTCTCTGTAATTATCAGTCAATGCAACCCCCCAAACGAGTATTGCAAATAATATAGGTTGTGTCACTTCCCCGGCATATCCTAATCCCCCAAAAACAGAAGCACCTATTAAGTAATCAACCAATGTCCTCCATACACTTCTAATTAAAATAAATGCATAGACTAGTGGCTGTCCTAATACATACCCCATCTGTCCAGTGACACTAGTATTTCCACCGCGAGAATCGCCTGCAACTTCGCCTCCGCCACTTGGGAACAAAGTCGGCAATACAAAGCTTGCCATTAATAATAGCAATGCTACTATTACACCAACTCGAAAAATATAACACTCTTTTTTAGACTTATATTTCTCCTTTGGCACAATCCATGCAAGCAATACTAAAGGAGCATAGACTGCTTTAGGCAAACACCCCATCATCATACACACTATATATGTTAACTGCCATTTTAAACTAAACTGTGCATCGGTCAATAACATCTTCAATAATACACTGATTCCTATAGAGATAAATACTGTCACAGTCACATCATATGTATAAGTTGTGCAGGCAAACAATGATATCGGAGCTAGAGCGATAACAACAAATAATCGTCTCCCACTTGGTAATAATCTCATTGCAATAGACATACCAATAGCATATAAAAAGAGATTTGCCATTTTTCCCATAAGCCAGGAAATATAGAACGGTAAATTAAACATCATTCCTAACTTCAAAAAAATTGTCTGGAATATATATCCAGCATTCACTACGCTCCAATTTCCTTTCTCAATTGTTGCACTTTTCACTGTTCCCAAATTAATCATGCTATGAATTTCTTCTAAATGTTCCTCATAACTGGACATATGATGCCAATTCAGCCAATGTGCATTTGCAACGACATTATCTATGGCTCCATTAGAAGCAATCTGAGATTTTCCTATTCCAACTTTATATACATTTAACAAATGTATCTGCTCATCCATACCTGTACATAAAGCTGGTTGTAATACTAAAATAAGTCCTGATACCATAAAAATCATCATAAATAATGCAATATCTGGGTATCTACTGTTCTCTTTCTTAAAAAGAATCATATACATTATAAAAAATGTTACCACCATTAGAAAAATAGCTAAAAAAGGATTCCAATGAAAGCCATTATAGATTTCAAAACCATATACTAACATTATTGTTCCTACATCCTCAAAATCCATTTCTATTTTGCTTACTTTAGAATGAATATTTATAATTGAATGCGCCAATGTTTTATTATAATAATCAACTTCTTCTCTTTTTTCTTCATTACTATATAAATTATCTGCATATATTTTTATTTTGGCCTCTGTATTTTCCAAAACATTATATGTATATCTTAATTTAGATATATATTTTTTTTGAGGAAAGGTTATAATTATCTTAGAATTTTTTATATCTATATGGTATGCATCATTTTCTTCATCAACTTCAACATTACTAAATTGCATATTTTTCTTATCTATCTTTTCTATTGCATGATTACTACCTTCACGCCAATACTGTATTCCTGCATACCCCATCGAAACGGTCATACCAATTATAAGCGCTATTCCAATACATACTGCCCACCTTTTCAAACTTTTTTTATTCAAAAAACATTGCCAACGTTCCTTCATCTATTCTATCTTTGTATGATAAATGTTAAAACACTTATCATACCTTTCCTTTCTTTTTTATACAAATATTTCAACCTATTACTTTCATATAATCAATATAAAGTAATTGTCCATATTAATTATCTTCTTCATTTTTTTTTCTATCAATAGCAATTTGTTGCGTCAGACAATCAATCTTATTTTCTAACTGAGATATTTGAATCGTTGTAAAAAACAGTTTAATAATCAAAACAAATATAATAATTAAATACACCATACTAATCGGCGATTGAAAACCTATTTTACCAGATATCACGTACAATAGTTCTGGGAAAATTCCCATTAAAACTAAAATACTTGAAAATCCCATCCAAAATATGGAATATTCTATTTTTAACTTTGCATAACGTATACGTTTTAACATAAAAGCCATCATTATGATAGCACCTGCAATTAATAGTATTCTTAATAATACTGACATTTTTATCCTCTCTTTCTGAAATTCTGTACTACTAAAATAGATGTTAACATTTTTATCATATATTTGGCAGATCCCACAACATTCAAGTAACTTTCGCCAAATTCTCTTTCGTCCATTTTCACCGATACTTCTGATACTTTTGCTCCATTTTTAATCAAGTAAGAAATCGTATCTGGTTCAGGTCCATAATTTAGGTTTTGAGCAAATTCGCGAATCATATTAGCAGAAAACATTCTCATTCCAGAAGTCGGATCAGAAACTCTAACCTTCGTAGTTAATTTTATAGCAACTGTTAACATCCTACTTCCTAGCATCCTCAAAGAATGGCTCTTTCTTTCTTCTACAAATCTTGAACCAATCACTATATCATATCCTTCTTTTATTTTTTGAAGCATATTCTCAATAAATTCCGGTCTATGTTGTCCATCCGCGTCAAATTGAATAGCATATTTATACCCTTTTAAATATGCATATTTCAATCCTGTCTGAAATGCTCCCGCCAAACCTAAATTTATCGGCAGATCAATTAACTCAAAACCTTTCTCTCTACATATATCAGCAGTTTTATCCTTTGATCCATCATTTACAACAACATAATCATATTGACTATAATTTTCTTTTATAAATCCGACAACCTTCTCTATATTTTCTTCTTCATTGTATGCCGGAATAATAATCAACAATTCTTTATCCACATGTATCCTCCTCTATCATCAATTATGAATTTTCTTCTACTTTCTTTGCAACATGATCCCATGTAAAATTAGATTTCAACATTTCATAAGATTGTTCTGCACCTATTTTCCTTTTTTTTGGATTTTCAATAGCTTCTTTAAGTGCATTATATAACAATGTTTCCTCATTACTTTCAATTACACTTCCATAAGTATCATCAATCAATAATTCTTTTGCTCCGCCGCGGGCAGTAGTTACAATATAACACCTGCAGGCTACCGCTTCAAGAATAGACGTTGAAAATCCTTCTGAAAAAGAAGGTAAACAGAAAATGTCACTTTCATCTAGTAAATCAACTATATCTTCAAATGGAATCCTTCCAATCGGAATTATATAATTTGATTTTCGTTGTTCTATTTCTTCTTCCATATCTCCGTCACCTGCAATAAACAATACTGCATTTACAGTATCGGAATATAACTTGTCCATTACATTCAATAAACTTGGTAATCCTTTTTCTTTTAACAATCTTCCAGTAAAAGTAATTACTGTAGTATCTTCTGTTATACCATATTCTTCACGGTAAGATTTTCTTTTACACTTTTTTATTTTTTCAACTTCATCTAAATCAATAGAATTATACAAAACTCCCTTTGCCTTTATATGAAAATGTTCTAACCAGTCATTACAAGCCAACGATACCCCATAATAATTATCACAAAGTTTTTTGCCAATCCAAGTTATTGCATGTTCATATACTGCTCCAACTGTATCTAATAATTTATTGTGAACTGACAGGTGACTTGTTCCATGTTCAATAGTAATACATTTTGTATTTATTTTCTTTGCGAAACGCATACCATATATCGAATGTATATAAAATCTCGTATTAACTATTACCATGTCATACTTTTTTCTTGTTAATAATCTATTTAATTTCCAAAATTTACGATTAAATTTTATGATAGGATATCTACCATCTAAAAGCATAAAACAAGGTAATCTAAATATTGTTATTCCATCTTTTTTCTCATAACTAGATAAATCACAGCCATTAGAAGTCACTATTGTAACCTCATTTCCATATTCACACAATTTTTTTGCCAAATTATATGTATACCGTTCTACACCTCCCATATGCGGAAGATATTGCGCCGAAAAAATACAATAATGCTTTTTCATAATAAAATACCTCTTTTAATTTGCATGTTTTAAATAAAATTTTTGTAATTCATCAGTTGTTGTTGCTATATCAAATCCCGCTTTACAAACTAACTCATAATTTATATTTCTTTTATGAGTTGATGCTTCTATTATTTTATTACTCCATGTTTGATATGAATCATTCAGTGAAAGCACTTCAATATCTCTTGCAAGAATCGCTTCATCAACAATCGTATCTGCTATAACACATGGTAATCCAGCTGCTTGCGCTTCAATTAAAGCTATTCCTAAGCCTTCATATATAGACGGAAATACAAAGACATCAAATAAATTCATCATATTTGGAACATCACTTCTATTTCCTGTAAAAATTACTTTATCTTCTATTTTTAATTCGTATGCTATTTCTTTCAATCGTTTTTTTTCTGCTCCGTCTCCCACTAAAATAAGCACTGAATCATTTTTTCTTTTAAGCACTTCTTTTAATGTATATAATAGAAAAATTTGATTTTTTTCCTTTGCCATTCGCCCAACATGTCCAATAACAAACTTCTCTTCTACTCCCCATCTTTTCTTTAGCCTATTTTGTCTGGTTTCCGAATATATATAATCTTTTGCATCAATTCCATTGTTAAAAACTTTAAATTTATCTGATTCGACGATTTTATTACCATAACGGTTCTGTCCAGCTAATTTTGAACATGCAAAAAAATAATCTGCAATAAATCTCGTCTTATACGTCAAACTATTATATAAAATTTTAGGCAAAAAGCTCTGGAATCCGGTACTATGACAATGTGCAACCGTATAAATCCCTTGTTTTTTCGCTTCGGTCAGATAGATTGCCGCACAGCTTTCAATATGACCATGCACAATATCATACTCTGAATGATTTTTAAAAAAATCTTTACA